>R11__coassemble_264_pt1 | contig 37369 bp, 37 predicted proteins | sample R11__metabat2_high_PE_049 | metagenome-assembled genome bin R11
CCTACTTCAACGACAGCCAGCGCCAGGCCACCAAGGATGCCGGCCGCATCGCCGGACTGAACGTGCAGCGTATCATCAACGAGCCCACCGCTGCTTCTCTGGCCTATGGCCTGGACAAGGAAGGTAACCAGAAGATCCTGGTGTATGACCTGGGCGGCGGTACCTTCGATGTGTCCATCCTGGAGATCGGCGACGGCGTGTTCGAGGTTCGTGCCACCAACGGTGATACCCGCCTGGGCGGCGATGACTTCGACCAGCGCATCATCAACTACATTGCCGAGACCTTCAAGAAGGACGAGGGCATCGACCTGCTGAAGGATAAGACCGCGGCCCAGCGGCTGAAGGACGCCGCCGAGAAGGCCAAGATCGAGCTGTCCGGTGCCACCACCACCAACATCAACCTGCCCTTCATCACCGCCGATGCCACCGGCCCCAAGCACCTGGACATGACCCTGACCCGGGCCAAGTTCGATGACCTGACCGCCGACCTGGTGGAAAAGACCATTGCTCCCATGAAGAACGCCATGAAGGATGCGGGCCTGACCTATGCCCAGATCGACAAGGTGATCATGGTGGGCGGCTCCACCCGGATCCCTGCCGTGCAGGAGGCTGTGAAGCGGGAGACCGGCAAGGAGCCCTTCAAGGGCGTGAACCCCGATGAGTGCGTGGCCGTGGGTGCTGCCATTCAGGGCGGTGTGCTGGGCGGCGAGGTCAAGGACGTGCTGCTGCTGGACGTGACGCCCCTGTCCCTGGGCCTGGAAACCGAAGGCCACATCTTCACTAAGCTGATCGAGCGCAACACCACCGTGCCCACCAGCAAGAGCCAGGTGTTCTCCACCGCCGCTGACGGCCAGACCACCGTGGAAATCAACGTGCTGCAGGGCGAGCGCCAGATGGCCTATGACAACAAGAGCCTGGGCCGCTTCCAGCTGACTGGCATTGCTCCCGCGCCCCGGGGCGTGCCTCAGATCGAGGTGACCTTCTCCATCGACAGCAACGGCATCGTGAATGTGTCCGCCAAGGACAAGGCCACCGGCAACGAGCAGAAGATCACCATCACCGCTTCCACCAACCTGACCGAGGAAGAGATCAACCAGCGGGTGAAGGAAGCCGAGCAGTTCGCCGAGCAGGACAAGAAGCGCAAGGAAGAGGTGGAAACCCTGAACCGCGCCGACAGCCTGATCTATGAGACCGAGAAGACCATGCGGGACAATGGCGACAAGCTGTCTGACGAGGACAAGGCCACCCTGCAGAGCGAGATCGACGCCTTCAAGAAGACCCGCGAGGGCGGCAATGCCGACGAAATCAAGGGCGCCATGGACGCCTTCTCCCAGAAGGTGTATGCCATCTTCGGAAAGATCTACCAGGCGGAGGCTGCCCAGGGCCAGGGTGCCCAGGGTCAGGCCGCTCCCGATGCCGGAACCACCAATGATGACGGCTCCGTGAACGCCGACGGCTCCGTGGAATAAGCAAAGCATCGTGAAAAACGATTCTGAAGGGATCCAGGGGGCGACACCGCTCCCTGGCTTCTTTCACGAGGTGAGGAAAATTGGCAGAGAAAAGAGATTATTACGAGGTCCTGGGGGTCTCCAAGACCGCCACGGCTGACGAAATCAAATCCGCCTACCGGAAAAAGGCGAAGGAATGCCATCCCGACCTGCATCCCAACGACAAGGAGGCGGAGGCCCGCTTCCGGGAGCTGAACGAGGCCAACGAGGTGCTTTCCGACCAGGGAAAGCGGGCCCGCTATGACCAGTACGGCTTCAACGACCCCATGCAGGGCGGCAATCCCTTCGGCGGCGCCGGCGGCATGGAATTTGACATGGGGGATATCTTCTCCAGCTTCTTCGGCGGCGGAATGGGCCGCAGGAGCAGCACCAGCCCGGTGCAGGGCGCCGACCTGCAGTACAGACTGCAGATCACCTTTGAGGAAGCGGCCAAGGGCTGCGAGAAGTCCTTCGAATTTACCCGGAATGAAAACTGCGACACCTGCCACGGCTCCGGCGCCAAGCCCGGTACCCAGCCGGTGACCTGCACCCAGTGCGGCGGCAGCGGCCAGATCCGCCAGAGCAACGGCTGGATGACCACCATGCGCACCTGCCCCATGTGCGGCGGCCAGGGAAAGACGATCCCGGACAAATGCACCGCCTGCGGAGGCTCCGGCCGCATCCGGAAGCGCCGCACCGCCAAGGTGCGGGTGCCTGCCGGCATCAATGACGGACAGACCATCCGCATGGACGGCCAGGGCGAGCCTGGCCTCCGGGGCGGCCCCAACGGCGACCTGTTCATTGACATCAGCATCCGGCCCCACAAGCTGTTCCGCCGGGATGGCTACAACCTGCTGCTGGACCTGCCGGTGAGCTTCACCCAGGCAGCCCTGGGCGGCGAGGTGGATGTGCCCACCCTGGACGGCACCATCAAGCACAAGATTCCCGAAGGGACCCAGCCCGAGACGGAAATCCGCCTGAAGGGCCAGGGCATCCAGCGACTGCAGGGCAACGGCAAGGGCGACCTGGTGATCACCGTGAAGGTGGAGGTGCCCAAGCGGCTGACCGAGAAGCAGAAGGATCTGCTGCGGCAGTTTGACGAGAGCACCACCGGGAAGGAATACGAAAAGAGAAAGAATTTCCACCAGCGGGTGAAGGAGCTGTTCTCCTGAAAATCCACCGGCTCTGTCTGAAATTGACAGGGCCGGTGCTTTGTTTTGGGGAAAATCCGAAAGAGAATATCATTTTTCTACCGAATTTTTACGAAAAAATACAAATGTTTGTCTATACTAACCAAACATTTCTATGTTATAATTCATTCTGTATAAAAATGTGATAACATGTGGACAGCTTTCAGCTGATCCATGTAAATCGGAAGGGGGAACTCATCCTGTGAGCAGACTGTTTCCCGGCGGTATCCATCCCCGTGAAGGCGTCAACGGCAAGGCCGTGAACAGCAAAAACGCTGTCATCGAGCTTCCGGCACCTGCGCGGGTGGTGATTCCGCTGTCCCAGCACGCCGGCAAGCCCGCCGCTGCCCTGGTGAAGAAGGGCGACGCGGTGAAGGTGGGCCAGAAGATCGGCGAGGCTCAGGGCACGATCTCTGCCTGCGTTCATTCCTCTGTGTCCGGCAAGGTGTTTGCCGTGACCACCTGCACCCTGCCCAGCGGCAACGTGGTGCCTGCCGTGGCCATTGATAACGATGACCAGTACGAGTGGGCCGAGCTGAAGCCCGCCGCACACCCGGAGAACCTGTCCGCTGCTGAGCTGGCCGCCATCCTGCGGGAGTGTGGCGTCACCGGTATGGGCGGCGCCCAGTTCCCCACCGCCGTGAAGCTGTCCATCCCGGAAGGGAAGAGCGTGGACACCCTGATCATCAACGGTACCGAGTGCGAGCCCTACCTGTGCGCGGACGATCACCTGATGGCGGATCAGCCTGCGGACGTGGTGGATGGTGTGCGCCTGGTGATGCTGGCCCTGAACATCAAGACCGCCATCGTGGGCATTGAGGCCAACAAGCCCGCCGCCATCAAGGCCATGACCGAAGCCTGCGGAAAGACCGACGGCATCACGGTGAAGGCCCTGCCTGTGCGGTATCCTCAGGGCGGTGAGAAGCAGCTGATCTACGCCCTGACCCGGCGGAAGGTGCCCACGGGCGGCTTGCCTGCCGATATCGGCGTGGTGGTGCTGAATGTGTCCACCTGCCGCGCCATTTCCGACGCGGTGCGCAAGGGCGAGCCTCCCATCCACCGAGTGACCACCGTGGGCGGCCTGGTGAACAAGCCTGGCAACTTCCTGGTGCGCATCGGCACGCCCATCGCGGATGTGATCGAGGCGGCCGGCGGCCTGCAGGCCGGTGCGGTGAAGGTGCTGTGCGGCGGCCCCATGATGGGCTCCGCCATGATGGACCTGACCGCGCCTGTGACCAAGGGAACCTCCGGCATCACCGTGCTGGGCAAGGAGAGCGAGCTGCAGGAGGAAGGCCCCTGCATCCGCTGCGGCCGCTGCGTCCGGGCCTGCCCCATGCAGCTGATGCCCGCCAAGATCGACAGTGCCCGCCGTCATGGCAACATCGAGGCCATGCAGAAGGCCGGCGCCATGAACTGCATGGAGTGCGGCGCCTGCACCTACGCCTGTCCGGCTCATCGGCCCCTGACCCAGTCTTGCCGCACCGGCAAGGCAATGATCCGTACCGCAATGGCCAAGAAGGCCGCGGAAGAAAAGAAGGAGGTTTAATGGAATGCAGAATAAGCTTGCGGTAACCTCCTCTCCGCATCTTCACAGCGGTGTAACCACCCGCCGGCTGATGCTGGACGTGATTCTGGCCCTGATTCCCGCCGGTGTGATGGGTATTGTGTATTACGGCACGAGCGCCGCCATCCTGATCGCCATTTCCGTGGCCACCGCGGTGCTCACCGAGTTTGCCATGTGCAAGGTCTTCAAGGTGAAGAACTCCATCGGAGATCTGAGCGCCGTGGTCACCGGCCTGCTGCTGGCCTATAACCTGCCGGCGGGCGCTCCCTGGTGGATCGCCGTGATCGGTTCCTTCCTGGCCATCGCTCTGGTGAAGATGCTCTTCGGCGGTCTGGGCGCCAACTTTATGAACCCCGCCCTGACGGCCCGGGCCATCCTGTTCATCTCCTGGAGCACCCTGATGAGCACCTATCCCGTTGCCGGCAATGTGGATACCGTGGCCACCGCCACGCCCCTGAGCCAGCTGGCCAACGGCGGACTGACCAACACCATGATGGAACTGTTCACCGGCCACAACATCGGCGGCGTCATCGGTGAGGTGTGCAAGATCGCCATCCTGGCCGGCGGCATTTACCTGCTGGTGCGGGGCGTTATCACCTGGCACATCCCGGTCTGCTTCATCGGCACCGTGTTCATCTGCTACCTGATCCAGGGCGGCGCTGAGACCGCGCTGGCCCAGGTGCTCTCCGGCGGCCTGCTGCTGGGCGCCTTCTTCATGGCCACGGACTATGTCACCTCGCCTGTGACTTCCCTCGGCAAGATCGTCTTCGGCATTGGCTGCGGCATCTTCCTGTTCGTGATCCGCTCCTTCTGCTCCTATGTGGAGGGCTGCAGCTTCGCCATCCTGTTTATGAACGTGTGCACGCCGCTGATCGATCGGCTGACGGCGCAGAAGCCCTTTGGGGAGGTGAAGAAGCATGGCTAAGAAGAACGGAAAGCCGACCTTCATGTCTACCTTCATGAACGGCCTGCTGTATGAGAACCCCACCTTCTCCCTGATGCTGGGCATGTGCTCCACCCTGGCCATCACCACCGCCGGCTCCAACGGCGTGGGCATGGGCCTGGCCACCACGGTGGTGCTGGTGTGCGCCAACCTGTTCATCAGCCTGCTGCGGAACATCATTACCGACAAAATCCGTATTCCCGCGTTCATCGTGGTCATCGCTTCCTTCGTGACCATCGTGGAGCTGGGCATGAAGGCTTATCTGCCGGACCTGTCCTCCTCCCTGGGCATGTACATCCCTCTGATCGTGGTGAACTGCATCATCTTCGCCCGGGCCGAGGCCTTCGCCTTCAAGAATCCGCCTCTGCTGAGCGTGGCGGACGGTCTGGGCATGGGCCTGGGCTTCACCTGGGCCATCACCCTGCTGAGCTGCATCCGTGAGCTGTTCGGCTCCGGCACCGTCTTCGGCGTGCAGATCATGCCCGAATCCTACCAGCCCATGGCCATCGTGACCAAGGTGCCGGGCGGCTTCATCATCCTGGGTCTGCTGCTGGCCTGCGTGAAGGCTATTATGAAGCTCGCTGAGAAGAAGAGCGCGAAGAAGGAGGCTGCAAAGGCATGACGTACTTGACCATCCTCATCGGCTACCTCTTCGTGAACAACTATGTCATGAACCAGTTCCTGGGCATCTGCCCCTTCCTGGGCGTGTCCAAGAAGATGGACGCGGCTGTGGGTATGTCCGCTGCCGTGACTGTGGTTATGACCGTGGCTTCTCTGATGACCTGGCTGGTGGAGGCTTGCCTGCTGACGCCTCTGGATCTGGGCTATCTGAAGACCATCGCCTTCATTCTGGTTATCGCCGTGCTGGTGCAGTGCGTGGAAATGGTGCTGAAGAAGATTTCTCCTTCTCTGTATCAGTCCCTGGGCGTGTACCTGCCCCTGATCACCACCAACTGCGCTGTGCTGGGCATTGCCATCACCAACTCCGATGCCGGCCTGGGCCTGCTGGAGAGCGTGGTGTCCGGCTTCTCCGCCGCTCTGGGCTTCTCCCTGTCTCTGGTTCTGTTCGCCGCTATCCGGGAGCGCATTGACCTGGTCAAGAAGCCCGCCTGGATGGAAGGTACCGTTGGCGCCCTGATCTCCGCCGGCCTGATGGCCGTGGCCTTCAGCGGCTTTGCCGGCATGCTGGGTTAAGGAGGGACAGAGAACATGACTGCAATTCTGTGGGCTGCCCTGGTCCTGGGCGGAATGGCCCTGATTTTCGGCATCCTGCTGGACTTCGTGTCCAGGAAATTCGCCGTGCCCTCCAATCCCACCCGTGACGCCATCCGTGAGGTGCTGCCCGGCGCCAACTGCGGCGGCTGCGGCTTCCCCGGCTGCGACGGCTGCGCTGACGCCATCGCCTCCGGCAAGGCTCCCGTGAATGCCTGCCCTGTGGGCGGCGCCGAGGTGGGTGCCAAGGTGGCTGCCATCCTGGGCGTTGAGGCGGCTGCCGGTGCCAAGAAGGTGGCCACCGTGCGCTGCCAGGGTGACAGCACCCATTGCAAGGTGAAGTTTGATTACCAGGGCATTCAGGACTGCGTGGCCGCCACTACCCTGGGCAATGGCGCCAAGGCCTGCCAGTATGCCTGCCTGGGCCTGGGCAACTGCACCCGTGCCTGCCCCTTTGACGCCATCCACATGAGTGCCGAGACCGGCCTGCCTGTGGTGGATGACGAAAAATGCCAGAGCTGCGGCAAGTGCGTGGCTGCCTGCCCCCGTTCCGTGCTGGCCCTGCTGCCTGTCGACCGCAAGCTGACCGTGGCCTGCCACAACAAGGACAAGGGCAAGCCTGTGATGGACGCCTGCTCCCGGGGCTGCATCAGCTGCGGCAAGTGCGTGCGCACCTGCAAGTTCGAGGCCATCACCATGGGCCCGGACAACTATCCCGTCATTGACTATGACAAGTGCAAGGGCTGCCTGATGTGCCTGAAGGAGTGCCCCACCGGCGCTCTGTATTCCCCCAAGCTTGACCACGATGAGTGGGTGATCAAGAAGAAGGAGCTTGAGGAGAAGAAGAAGGCTGCCGCTGCCGCCGCCGCGAAGGCTGCCGCCGAAAAGGCCGCCGCTGAGCAGGCTGCTGCCGCCGAGGCTCCCAAGGCGTAAGGATCAACCAAAATACTTTGCAAAAAAATTGATGGAAATTGCTCTTGACTAACCGCACAGGGAAAGAATAAAATCAATCCCGGTCAAAATCAATTTCAGTCAAACTGAAAGAGAGGAAAAAACAATGAAAAAGATCCTGGCTTTCGTTCTGACCCTGGCCATGTGGTGTCCATGCATGGCTTCCCTGTGCCTGGCAGAGGCCGCCGCTGATGCGGACGGCAACGCCACTGCTACCTACACCATCTACAACGTGACCGGCGAGAAGATCACCGAGCTGTATGCGGGTGATGCCCTGACCGGCGAGATGGGCGACAACCTGGCCGGTGAGGAAGGCATTGAGCCTGACGCCACCGTGGAGATTGTCAAGACGGTTCCCGCCGACCAGACCGACAAGGAGCACTTCGTGATCGACCTGAAGTTTGTCACCGAGAGCGGCTACACCGGCGAGTTTGCCACCCTGCACTTCGAGACCGTGCCGATCTCTCTGCTGGCCCAGGCCGATGTGACCTCCGGCGCCACCCAGATCGCCTTTGCTGCCCCCGAAGTGACCGCCACCTACACCATCTACAACGTGACCGGCGAGAAGATCACCGAGCTGTATGCGGGTGATGCCCTGACCGGCGAGATGGGTGACAACCTGGTTGGCGAAGAGGGCCTGGCTCCCGATGCCACCCTGGAGATCGTGAAGACCGTGACCGCCGACCAAACCGACAAGGAGCACTTCGTGATCGACCTGAAGTTTGTCACTGAGAGCGGCTACACCGGCGAGTTTGCCACCCTGCATTTCGAGACCGTGCCGATCTCTTTGCTGGCCCAGGCCGATGTGACCTCCGGCGCCACCCAGATCGCCTTTGCTGCTCCCGAAGCAAAGTAATTCGTTTCCAATAACAAAAGCACCTTTCTCCTGCGAGAAGGGTGCTTTTGTTGCGCTGGGTTTCGCTTCTGCGGAAGCGACCTGAGGGCTGTCCGGTCGCCCTCTGGACTCCTTCGGAAGCAACATTTTAAAAGCCTTCCCCTTCGGGGAAGGTGGCGCGAAGCGCCGGAAGAGGTTTGTTGGGGCACTTATACCCTCCGGTTATTCCAGGGCGATCTCCAGCCTTACGGCTCTTCCCAGGAAGTTGACCTCGTTCACGGCAACCTCCTGGGCGTCGTATTCCCGGTCGTAGCTCTGGAGCAGAATTTTCGTGGCGTCCAGCTTCTTGATCTTCCTGAGATAGCGGTGGTTGCTGTATTCCACCAGCATCAGGGCGCCGTCCACCGGGCTTTGGGCGGGCACCATCAGGGCGATATCCCCGCTGTGGATGCGGAAGCCCCGCATGGAGTCGTCCGGGGCCATGAAGTAGAACACCTTGTCCGGGTTGGCCCCTTCGATGCGGCCGTTTTCCAGGGGCAGCATCCGGTAGCTGACGGGCTTCATCACGGCGTTCATCACCGGCACCCGCTTGATGACGCTGGACAGGGCATCCAGCCAAACGCTTCCGGCCACACCCTTCTCGCTCTCATTGGTGGAGGCAACAGGGGCGTCGGTCTCCTCCACACGGACCGTTCTGGGCTTGGCGGGCTTGGCCATCTGAGGCTGCACCTGCACCAGGTCCACCGTGGCGGCAATATCATCCAGGGTGAAATCCGCCTCGGTCTGCTCCCGCAATCCGATGGTTTTCAGGATGCGCCGGGCCTGGTCATCCGCAATGATCTTCGTGCCAGCTTCCACCGCCAGCAGATAGCTTTCCGCAATGCCGCACTTCCGGGCCACCTGCTTGGGGGTCAGCTTGGCCCGCAGACGCTCGGTGTGGATCAAATCTCCCAGCCTGCTCATGCGATCTCCTCCTTTACCGCAGCCAGAAGAGCCTCCGGCAGCGGTTTTTCTGTCACCAGGGTGATTCTTTCAGGATGCTCCGCGGGATGGGCCCGGAACCAGTCGGCCAGCCGGGCCGCTTCGGCGTCTCTTCCCAGAAGGTGATAGATCACCAGCCAGTCCTCGGGATACATCAGGGGCACATCCACACCCAGAATGGTATCCCGGCGCATAACAGAAGCCTCATTCAGCACCACCGGGTAGCTCTCTCCCTGCCAAACCGGGGCAAGGCCGCAGTGCAGGGTGATTTCCGCCCCGTCGAAGTGGTAGGTGCACTCGAAGACGCCGTCATTTTCCACAGGGGTGCCCCGCATGCCCAGCCGGGTCAGCACCTTGTCCGCCTTTTCCCGGTGGCTGGGGGCGGCATACACATCAAAGTTGTGGAAGCCCTCCCGGACGCCCAGGTGCTCCATGAGCCAGCCGCCGCCCATGGCCCAGGTAACCTGAGCAGCGTTCAGCTTTTCCGTCAGACGCTTCAGCGCCTTTTCCTTGAAGGCCATTTTTAACCTCCTGTTTATTCAAAGAGTGCGCGGATATCCGCATCCGTCAGGGCGGTGACCAGCTCCTCACCGGGAGTGATCAGCTGGTCGAACAGGGCTTTTTTCCGCTGGCCCAGCTGCACCACCTGTTCCTCGATGCTGTCGTAGGTCACCAGCCGCACCACTTCCACATTCCGGGTCTGGCCGATGCGGTGGGCCCGGTCGGTGGCCTGATCCTCGGCGGCGGGATTCCACCAGGGGTCATAGTGGATCACCATGTCGGCACCCACCAGGTTCAGTCCGGTGCCGCCTGCCTTCAGGCTGATCAGGAAGATCTGCCCCTGCCCCTCGTTGAAGGCACTGCACATTTCCACCCGGGTGTGGGCCGGGGTCTCTCCATCCAGATACAGGCACTGATAGCCGGCACTTTCCAGATGCCGCTTCAGCAGCTTCAGCATGGAGGTGAACTGGGAGAAAAGCAGGATCCGCCGCCCGCAGCGAATGGCCTCGGGCAGGAAATCCAGCAGCAGGTCCAGCTTGCCGGAGGAGCCGGTGTAGTCGCCCAGCACCAGGGAGGGATGACAGCAGATCTGCCGCAGCTCCGTGATGGCGGCCAGCACGTCCGTACGGTGCCCCCGGCCGGAAAGCGCCTCGTTGACCCGGGGCTTCAACCGCAGCATGGCAGCCCGGTAAACCAGGAGCTGCTCCGGGGTCATCTGGGCGGCCATGGTGGTTTCCAGCTTATCCGGCAGCTCGGTGAGCACATCCTTCTTCAGGCGGCGCAGCAGGAAGGGACGGATCCGGCGGCGCAGGTCCTCCAGATCGTTGCCGTCCTGATATTTCCGCAGGAACGCGGTGTAGCTCTGCAGGTAGCCGGGCAGAACAAAGTCGAACAGGCTCCACAGCTCGCCGGTGCCGTTTTCCATGGGCGTGCCGGTGAGGGCAAAGCGGGTCTGGCCCCGAAGCTGCTTCACCGCCAGGGCGCCTACGCTGCCCGCGTTCTTGATGTGCTGAGCCTCGTCCAGGATCAGGAAGCGGAAGTTCATTTCCCGCATCTGCCCGATGTCCCGGCGGATCAGGGGATAGGAGGTGATCAGCACGTCAATGTCCCGGGCCCGGAGCACATGCTCCAGCTGGGACTGGCGCTGCACAGCGGTGCCGGAGAGCACCATCACGCTCAGCTCCGGGGCAAACCGCTCCAGCTCGCTGAGCCAGTTGTAGGTCAGGGAGGTGGGAGCCACGATCAGGGAGGTCTCCCCGGGGACCCGGGTGGCCTTCAGCACAGCGATGGCCTGGATGGTTTTGCCCAGACCCATGTCATCCGCCAGGATGCCGCCCATGTGGAGCCGGTCCAGGGTCATCAGCCAGCGGAAGCCCCGCTGCTGATAGGGCCGCAGATCGATATCCGCCGGAATGGGAATATCCTCCGCGTTGCCGTTCAGCTGCTCCAGGGCCTGGCGGACATCTGTATCCACCTGCAGGTCGATGCCCATCTCCTCCAGCAGAGACACCAGGTAGGCGGTGCGGAAGGAATTGAGTCGCAGGCTGCTGCCCTCCTCCCGGATGCCGTCGGCGGAGGCGGCTTCGAACAGGCTTTCCGCAGCCTGCTGCCACTCCTCCATGCCCTCCAGATCCAGCAGGGAGCCGTCCTTCAGGCGGAAGTACCGGCGGCGGCGGGACAGGGCCTCCAGGATCCCCAGGATCTCGGGCACCGGCTCCCCGTCCTCGGCGAAATCCAGCACCAGCTGGGAGCCCTGCAAGGACATATGGGCCTGCAGGGAAGGCCGCCTGGGGGTCAGACGCTGGAAATCCCGGCTGACATAGACCTCGCCCAGCTGACGCAGGGTGTCCACTCCGCCGGAGACGAAGGCAAAGATCTGGTCCTGCCCGGAAAGATACACCTGGCTGCGGCGCACGTGGAAGCCGGCCGCGCCCAGGGTGTCCAGCACCTTCCGCTCGGCCCGGCCGTCCCGGAGCAGCAGCTGACCCACCTTGCCGGGGACGGAATCCCCTCCGGCGGCATCAAAGGGATCGATGACCCGGCTGCCATAGACGAATTCGGTGCGGGCCACAATGTCCTGCCCGTCCCGGTCCAGGTAGATCCGGGGCGTCAGGGGCAGCCGCACCAGCCGCTCCTCCAGGTCGGGATCGATCTCCACCGTGCCGTTCAGCTTCAGGAAGGGCACCAGCTCGCCCATGACCCGGCTGCTGTCCGAGGCCGGGAACTGGAAGGCGGCCTTTCCGCTGTCGCCCACGGAAAGGATCACCTGCAGGATGTGCCTCTGGCCCGCTTCCACCTGGATCAGCCGCTCACCGGCCTGCACATAGGAGCAGGAGGCGGTCAGGGCCCGAAGCTCCTTGGGGTAGACGACGGAGATGGAGAAGCCCCGCAATCCTCCGGTGATGCGGAAGAACAGGGGCACCCGCATGGGACGCACCGTGGCGGCGGAGGTGGTTTCCTCCCCGGTGCTGAGGCGAACGGTCATGCCGGTCTCGGCCAGAAGCTGCAGCAGCGCCTCGGCAAAGGGCTCAGGCAGCAGCATGGAGCGCTGGTCCGCCGCCTTCAGGTTGATGCCGGCCTCCTGCTGGGCAGCGCACAGGGCCTGGAGCAGATTCAGCAGCCGCTGTCCTTCCGGGCCGGGACGCATCCATTCCGGCTGGTAGGTGAACCCCTTGCCGAAGGCGAGAGGCTCCCGGTTCACCATGGCGGCCAGGAAGGCGGGCACGGAGCGAGCCACATACATCCGCTCTTCTCCCACACGAAGGCCGACCCGCAGCCTGGGCAGGGCGTCCGTCTCCTCCAGCACCAGCAGAGGCTCCAGGCGCATGGTGGCACCCTCCGGAAGGGCAGAATCCATGGCGGCCAGCAGACTGGCACCGTTTACGGCGTTGATTTCCCTGGCTTCCGTGGGCATACCCTCACCTCCGATCCCATAAAAAAATCCGGCAGCTTTCTATCATTCGCTGCCGGGTGTGGGAATTCCTGCCTGCTCCTCCGGGTTTTCCGGATGGAAATACCGCCAAACGGTGTGAGCCGCCGGGGCGGTCAGGCCTTTCACCTGAAGCAGGTCCTGCAGGGAGGCGGCCCTGATCTGCTTCAGGCTGCCGAAGTGCTTCAGCAGCGCCTTCCGGCGGGTTGGGCCGATGCCCGGGATATCCTCCAGGCTGGAGTGGGTAAAGGCCTTGTCCCGCAGACCCCGGTGGTGGGTGATGGCGCAGCGGTGAGCCTCGTCACGCACCCGCTGCACCAACTGCAGGGCCGGGGTACGGTGGTCCAGCACCACCGGCTCCTCCCGGTCCGGCAGGTAGATCTCCTCCAGCCGCTTGGCCAGGCCGAACATGGCCACGTCGGCCCCCATGTCCAGCAGGGCCTGCCGGGCAAAGCGCAGCTGCTGGGGACCGCCGTCGATCAGCACCAGATCCGGCAGGTCGGAGAATTTTCCGCCCTCCGGGGGCAAGCCCTGGGCGGCCCGCTCCGCCTTTTCTCTCAGGCCGTGGGAGAAGCGCCGCCCCAGCACCTCGTTCAGGGAGGCAAAGTCGTTGGCCCCTTCCACGGTTTTGATGCGGAACTGCCGGTATTCCTTTTTGGCAGGCTCTCCGTTGATGAATACCACCATGCTGCCCACGGACAGCACGCCCTGGGTGTTGGAGATGTCGTAGCCCTCGATGCGCCGGGGCGGCCTGGCCAGACCCAGGGCACGACCCAGCTCGGCGGCGGCGCCGGTGGTGCGTTCCTCCCGGATGGCTGCCCGGGCGTTCCGCTTTTCCAGGGCGTCCAGGGCGTTCTTTTCCGCCAGCAGCACCAGCTCGTGCTTTTCGCCCCGCTTGGGGGTCACCAGGGTCACGGCGGCGCTTCGCTGCTGCCTCAGCCACTCCTCCAGAGCCCCCTGGCTGCCCTCGGGAAGCTGTTGGACCAGCACGTTCCGGGGCACCGGCGCGTCTGAGGAATAGTACTGGGTCAGGAAGGCGGCCAGCACCTCCGCCGGATCCTCGCCGCCGTCTCCCGGCAGGACAAAGTGATCGCCGCCAACCATGCGCCCGCCCCGGACGTACATCACCTGGGCCATGGCGTCCAGCCCGTCCTGGGCCAGGGCGATGATATCCTGTTCCCCGGCGTGGGTGCTGATGGCGATCTGCCGTTCGCTCATGCTCTGCACCCGGCGAATGCGGTCCCGGAGCACGGCGGCCTTCTCATATTGCATTTTTTCCGCGGCGGCGTTCATTTCTTCCTTCAGATGGGCGATGACCTCGGTGTAATTGCCGTTCAGGAAGGAAAGAACCCCGTCCAGCATATCCCAGTATTCCGCCTCGGTACATTTTCCGGCGCAGGGCGCCAGACATTTGCCGATATCGTAGCTGATGCAGGGGCGCACAGGGGCCTTGGGCGGCAGGCTCTGCCGGCAGGAGCGCAGGGGGAAGATCTCCCGCACCGCCTCGATCATTTCCTTCACGGCGGAGGCACCGATGTAGGGGCCGAAGTACCGGGCCCCGTCCTTTTCCATGCGCCGGGCCAGGGTGAGCCTGGGGTAGGGCTCTTTCAGGTCCAGCCGAAGATAGGGGTAATGCTTGTCGTCCTTCAGCAGGATGTTGTAGTAGGGCCGGTAGCGCTTGATCAGGTTGCACTCCAGGCAAAGGGCCTCCATGTTGCTTTCACATAGGAGCACCTCGAAGTCGGCAATGTGACTGATCATGGCGGCCACCTTGGGGGTGTGCTCGTTGTTCCGGAAGTAGGACCGCACCCGGTTCTTCAGGTTCACGGCCTTTCCTACATAAATAATGGTGCCCTCCGCGTCCTTCATCTGGTAGCAGCCGGGGCACTCGGGCAGCCGGGCGATCTTGACCTCCAGCTCGTCGCTCCATCGGGGCATGAAAAGCACCTCCTTTTTATTGATGAATCATTTTCTCACAGCGCCGCAGCACGCTGATGACAGGCAGGATCAGAACGCCGCAGCAGAAATTGCTGACGCCGTGCACCGCGTCCCAGGGAAGGCCGGCCACGATCCAGGCCAGGGTGGATTTCCAGCTCAGCCCGAAGGCCAGGGCCTGCCAGGGCGCGTATAGCGTGCCATAGAGGAAGCCGTGGAGGGAACAGACGCCCATGTAGATCAGTGCCTGCCACTTTTTAGGCAGCTCCCTGGGCAGCAGCATCGTCCATCCCCACAGCATGGGCCACAGGTACAGGTAGGGCACCCACCAGAGGCTGAAGCCGTTCATCAGCCCGGTGAGAAAAATAAACACCCCGATGGGATACAGGGCCTTTTTCCGGTAAACCACCGTCAGGGCCACGGTGAAAACCCCCAGCAGGTGGATGTTGGGCAGAGCCTCCATCAGCACCTTGGAGGCGTACATCAGGGCCCCCAGCATGCCGAAGACGGTGAGCTCGCGAATGTTGATCTTCAATACTTATCACCAATCACCAAAAACAAAACCCCCGGCCAAATGGCCGGGGCATTTTACGGTATTAATACTTGCGCTTGCGGGCGGCTTCGGCCTTCTTCTTCCGCTTCACGCTGGGCTTCTCGTAATGCTCGCGCTTACGAACCTCCTGAATGACACCGCTGCGGGCACACTGACGCTTGAAACGCTTCAGAGCGCTTTCCAGGTTCTCGCCCTCACGGACCCGAATCTCAGACACCTTGTATCCCTCCTCTCGCTCATTCCACCTGTTGACGGAACGGACGGATGGCGAACCGTGACGGTATTGTAGCACGGTTCATCAAATTCGTCAAGAGATTGAAATCTGTTCACGGAATTTTCAAATTTTCAACACCCTTTGCCCGGAAATACCGGGGTTCCGGCATTGTTTTCTCCCTGTATTTTTTTGATAAGAAGCTGACAAATCGTTTTTCCTGTGCTAAAATCCGCCTGTTTCATATTTCCTTACGATTATTGGGAGGAAAAGAGGATGAACGGCTTCAAGGCATTCCTGAAGAAGAAAAACATTGAGTTTTCCCTGAAGCGCTACGGCATTGACGCCCTGGGCGCCATGGCCCAGGGACTGTTCTGCTCCCTGCTTATCGGCACCATCATCAAGACCCTGGGGCAGCAGCTGGGCTGGACCTTCCTGGCGGATATCGGCACCTATGCCATGTCCGCCTCCGGCGCGGCCATGGCCGTGGCCATCGGCTACGCCCTGCAGGCACCGCCCATGGTGCTGTTTTCCCTGGCGGCGGTGGGCTATGCCTCCAACGCGGAGGGCGGCGCCGGCGGCCCTCTGGCGGTGCTGATCATCGCCATCATCGCCGCCGAGTGCGGCAAGCTGGTGTCCAAGGAGACCAAGATCGATCTGCTGGTGACTCCCGGCGTGACCATCATCGTGGGCGTGGCCCTGGCCAAGCTGATCGCGCCGCCCATCGGCACCGCCGCCAACGCCTTCGGCAAGCTGATCATGGATGCCACCAGCCTGCAGCCCTTCATGATGGGCATCCTGGTGAGCGTGCTGGTGGGCATTGCCCTGACCCTGCCCATTTCCTCGGCGGCCATCTGCTCGGTGCTGGGGCTGACCGGCCTGGCGGGCGGTGCCGCCGTGGCGGGCTGCTGCGCCCAGATGGTGGGCTTCGCGGTGATCAGCTTCCGGGAGAACCGCTGGGGCGGCCTGGTTTCTCAGGGGCTGGGCACCTCCATGCTGCAGATGCCCAACATCATCCGCAATCCCCGCATCTGGATCGCTCCCATCCTGACCAGCGCCATCACCGGCCCGCTGGCTACCTGCGTGTTTCACCTGGAGATGAACGGTGCCCCCATCAACTCCGGCATGGGCACCTGCGGCCTGTGCGGACAGATCGGCATCTGGACCGGCTGGATCGCCCCCAGCGAGGCGGCGGTGGCGGCCGGTGCTCAGGCTGTTACTCCCACGGCCTTCCACTGGATCGGGCTGATCCTGATCTGCTTCGTGCTGCCCGCGGTGCTCTGCCCCATCATCAACTGGGGGCTGCGCCGCCTGGGCTGGGTGAAGGACGGAGACATGAAGCTGGCCTGATTTTTGCCCCATTTTCCGAAAAAAACGCGGATATCCTGTACCTTTTCCGTTTTTGCTCTTGCTTTTTTGGCAAATCTGTAGCATATTATCAAAGGCGGCGACGCAGCCGCCTTTTTTGTGAACGTTGACAGGAGGAATTGAAAGAAAATGGAAAGAGTTTATAATTTCGCTCCCGGCCCGGCCACCCTGGCCCTGCCCGTGCTGGAGAAGGCCCAGAAGGACCTGATGGCCTATGGCACCACCGGTATGTCTGTGATGGAGATGAGCCACCGCAGCAAGATGTATACCGACATTTATGACAAGACCGTGGCGGACCTGCGCACCCTGATGAATGTCCCCGAGGACTATGAGGTGCTGTTCCTGCAGGGCGGCGCCACCCAGCAGTTCTCCGCCATCCCCCTGAACCTGATGGTGAAGGGCAAGGCTGACTATGTGGATTCCGGCAACTTCGCCCATCTGGCCGCCGAGGAAGCCAAGCGCTACGGCACCGTGAACGTGGCTGCTTCCAGCCGGGAGGACAACTACACCTACATCCCCGACCTGAAGACCGCCGCCTTCGACCCCGATGCGGACTATGTGCACATCACCCAGAACAACACCATCTACGGCACCCGCTATGTGGAGCTGCCCGATGTGAAGGCTCCCCTGGTGTGCGACGCCTCCAGCATGATCCTGTCCGAGCCCATGGACGTGACCCGCTACGGCGTGATCTATGCCGGCGCCCAGAAGAACATTGGCCCCAGCGGCCTGTGCCTGCTGATCGTCCGCAAGGACCTGCTGGGCCATGCCAAGGATATCTGCCCCAAGCTGCTGAACTGGGAGGTCGAGGCCAAGGCCGGCAGCATGTACAACACCCCCAACACCTGGGGCATCTACCTGGCCGGCCTGACCTTCGAGTGGCTGCTGGGCCTGGGCGGCGTGGAAGCCATCAACAAGGTGAATGTGGAAAAGGCCGCCATGCTGTATGACTTCCTGGACGAGAGCAAGCTGTTCAAGCCCACCGCTCAGAAGAAGTATCGCAGCCTGATGAACGTGACCTTCGTCACCGGGGATGCCGAGAAGGACGCTGCCTTCGTGAAGGCGGCTGCCGCCGAAGGCCTGGTGAACCTGAAGGGCCACCGCACCGTGGGCGGCATGCGGGCCAGCATTTACAATGCCATGCCTGTGGAAGGCGTGCAGAAGCTGGTCGCCTTCATGAAGAAGTTTGAAACGGAGAACAAGTGAGCATGTACAAGATTCAGACGCTGAATGCCATTTCCAATGTGATCTATTCCCAGCTGCCCATGAACAGCTACACCGTGTCCTCCGATGAGGCGAACCCCGACGCCATCCTGGTGCGGTCTGCCGCCATGCACGAGATGCCCTTCGGGGACAAGCTGCTGGCCATCGGCCGGGCCGGTGCCGGCGTGAACAACATCCCCCTGGACCGCTGCAGCGAGGCGGGCATCGCCGTGTTCAACACCCCCGGTGCCAACGCCAACGCCGTGGCCGAGCTGGTGATGGCCGGCCTGCTCCTGTCCAGCCGGAACATCCTGGGCGGCGCTGCCTGGGCCCAGGGCCTGAAGGGCAACGGAGACGCCGTGCCCAAGATGGTGGAAAAGGGCAAGAGCCAGTTCGTCGGCCCCGAGCTGCGGGGCAAGACCCTGGGCGTCATCGGCCTGGGCGCCATCGGCACCCTGGTGGCCAATGCCGCTTCCCGGGGCTTCGGCATGAAGGTGGTAGGCTACGATCCCTTCCTGTCCGTGCAGAACGCCCTGCATATGTCCACCTCCGTGCAGTTTGCTGCCTCCACCGAGGAGGTGCTGGCCCAGGCGGACTACATCACCTTCCATGTGCCGCTGAATGACAAAACCCGCGGCTCTATCAACGCCGACATGATCAGCCGCATGAAGGACGGCGTGCGCATCATGAACTTCTCCCGTGCGGAGCTGGCGGATGCGGATGCCATGAAGGCCGCTCTGGCCTCCGGCAAGGTGGCCGCCTATGTGACGGACTTCGCCACTGAGCCCATGCTGGATACCGAGCATGTGATCTGCCTGCCCCACCTGGGTGCTTCCACCCCGGAGAGCGAGGAGAACTGCGCCAGCATGGCCGCCGAGGAGCTGCGGATGTACCTGGAGACCGGCGCCATCCGCAACAGCGTGAACCTGCCCAACGTGCAGCTGGGTGCCATCGAGGGCGGCCGGATCCAGGTGATCCACCGGAACATCCCCAACATGCTGGCTCCCATTTCCGCCTGCGTGTCCGCCGAGGGCATCAACATCGGCAGCATGGTGAACCAGTCCCGGAAGGACATGGCCGTGACCGTGATGGACGTGGCCAAGCTGCCCTCCGCCGAGGCCATTGAGAAGATCAAGGCCATTGAGGGCGTGATCCGGGTCCGTACCTTCGACTAAGCAAGAGGAGCCAACATGAAGATCTTTCTGGATGCAATGGGCGGCGACAACGCCCCCAAGGCCACTGTGGAGGGCGCCATTGAGGCCCTGCGCCGCTACCCTGAGCTGGAGCTGGTGTTGGCCGGCGACCTGAAGCAGGTGGAGCCCCTGGTGGTGGACTGCGATGACGTGAAGAGCCGGCTGAGCCTGCTGGACGCGCCGGAGGTCATCACCAACGATGAAAGCCCCGTGATGGGCGTGCGCACCAAGAAGAACTCCGCCACCGTGATCGGCATGCTGCAGCTGCGGGACAAGCAGGTGGACGGCTTCGTGTCCGCCGGCTCCACCGGAGCCACCCTGGCAGGCGGCATGTTCCGCCTGGGCCGGATCCCCGGTGTGGAGCGGCCTGCCCTGGCTCCGCTCCTGCCCAACGGCAAAGGCCACTTCCTGCTGATTGACTGCGGCGCCAATGTGGACTGCCAGAGCGACTGGCTGGTGCAGTTCGGCCTGATGGGCACTGCCTACATGAAGGGCGTCATGGGGATGGAAAATCCCCGGGTGGGCCTGATCAACATCGGCGCGGAAAGCGAAAAGGGCAACAAGCTGGTGAAGGAGACCTATCCAAAGCTGGAGAAGGCCCCCTACAACTTCGTAGGCAACGTGGAGGCCCGGGAGATCACCAACGACGCCGCCGATGTGCTGGTGTGCGATGGCTTCTCCGGCAACCTGGTGCTGAAGTTCATGGAGGGCGTGGCCGGTACCCTGATGGGCATCATCAAAAAAGAACTGATGGCGGATACCCTGGGCAAGCTCAGCGGCCTGCTGGGCAAGCCGGCCTTCCGCCGGGTGAAAAAGAGCATGGACTACACCGAGGTGGGCGGCGCGCCGCTGCTGGGTGTACAGGGCGCCGTGGTCAAGGCACACGGCTCCTCCAACGGCCATGCCATCTCCTGCGCCATTGGCCAGTGCATCAAAATGATCGATGGCCATGTGGTGGAGATCATCGAGAAGGGTCTGGCGGATATTCCGCAGGAATAAACCCTGATTTTATCCCTATTCATTCATAAAGGAGGACACTGCAATGGTATTTGAAACCGTGAAGAAGATGATCGCGGCCCAGCTGAAGGTGGATCCCGCGACGATCACCCGTGAGTCCCGCCTGGTGGAGGACCTGAAGGCCGATTCCGCCAACGTGATGGTCATGATCATGGACCTGGAGGCCAACTACGGCATCACCGTGGAAGACGACGCCATCATGAGCCTGAAGACCGTGGGCGACGTGGTGGACTACATCGAAAAGAAGAAGTAAGTCCGATGAGGAGCCGGAGGCGTGGGCTTCCGGCTCCTCTCGGTCTGTCTTGACCCGAGGAAACCGGCAGCGGCTTCTTCCGGTCGAGCCGGAGGAAAGGAAACAGCATGATTTCCAATCAACAATTGATGCGGATCCTGGGCTATGAGTTCAGGAATCCCGCTTTGCTGGAACGGGCGCTGACCCATCCTTCCATGGGAAGGGATGATAATCAGCGGCTGGAATTTTTGGGTGATGCCGTTTTGCAGTATCTCATGAGCGACATCCTCTACGCCGCCTATCCCCAGGAGCGGGAGGGCGTGCTGACCCACCTGCGGGCTTTGCTTGTGTGCGAGGCAGCCCTGAGCCAGGTGGCAGCCGGGCTGCGCATCGGCGAGGCGCTGAAGATGGACCGGGGCGAGGAACTGACCGGCGGCCGCACCAAGCCCAGTGTGCTGTGCGATGCCATGGAGGCGGTGCTGGCGGCGGTGTATCTGGACGGCGGCCTGGAGGCGGCGAGGCAGATTATCCTGAAGCACTGGCCGAAGCCCGAGGACGTGTGCCGCCCCATGCAGGACAGCAAGGGCGCCCTGCAGGAATATCTCCAGCAGGACAGCGGCGAGGCACCTACCTACGACATCGTGGAGCAGTCCGGCCCGCCCCATGACCGCAGCTTCACCGCGGCGGTGTACCGCTACGGGAAGGAGCTGGCCCGTGGAACCGGCCGCAGCAAGAAGCTGGCGGAGCAGGCAGCCGCTCTGCAGGCTCTGAAGCAATTAAAGGGGGAAGCATGAGCGTAAAACGGCTGGCCCTGCTGCTGGTATGCCTGCTGCTTCCCCTGCAGGCCCTGGCGGACGATGACATTTTCCTGGACGGCATCTACAACAAGCGGCTGGAGAGCCCCTTCACTCAGGAAAACGACCTGCTGGAGGTGTGGTTCCCCAAGATCAAGGACTGCGACACGGCGCTGCTCCGCTGCGGCGGCGAGAACGTGCTCATCGATACAGGCACGGACAAGCAGGCGGAGCGGATGGTCAACCTGCTCCAGGCCCTGGACATCAGCCATCTGGATGCCGTCTATATTTCCCATCCCCACCACGACCACTGCGGCGGCTTTGCGACGCTGGCTGACGCGGTTCAGGTGGATGCGGTGTATACCTGCTTCCCTGAGGATACCAATGAGCATTCCCTGACGCTGGCCGCCGAAGCGTAGGCCCGGGGAATCCCTCTGCGGTATTACGAGAGCGGGGATGTTGCCTGGGTGGGCAGCGCGGAGCTGCAGTTCTTCCAGTGGCAGGATGAAGAGGCCTCTGTCAATGACCGGAGCGCGGTGACCCACGTGGAATACGGGGAGCGCACCATGCTGTTCCTGGCGGATCTGGAGACGGACGGTCTGCATGCCCTGATGGAGCAGGCTCCCTCCGGCTTCCTGAAGACGGAGATCATAAAGCATCCCCATCATGGCCTGACCCTGCTGCCGGATGAGTATCTGGAGCTGTCCGGGGTCAGGATGAGCATCATCACCAACGGCAAGCGGGTCACCACCACCATCAACCAGATGCACCACAGCGGGGTGAATCCCGTGCTGACCGAGCTGGGTTATGTGCACCTGGCCACGGACGGGCAGCTGTGGTTTGCCGAGCAGCTGACCAACCTGACCCAGGTATCCCAGACCTTCCATGGCGCCATGACGGAAAAGGAAAGCTGGACAGTGGAGGAGGAGGATCAATGAGCGGCAAGCAAAAGGAAAAGAAGCTGTTTTTCGGCTGGATCATCGTGCTGTGCGGCGCGGTGGTGCTGGGCGTCACCCACGGGGTGGTGACCAACTGCTTCAGCCTGTATATCATCCCGGTTTCCGGGGACCTGGGGGTCAGCCGGGAGGCCTTCACCATCTGCACCATGGTGGTGAACATGCTGTATGCCGTGTTCTCCTTCACCTATGGGGCCATCAGCCGGAAGCTTCCGGTGAAGACCACCATGCGCCTGGCAGCTGTCATTCTGCCCGCGGCCTATTTTTGCTATTCCTTCTGCAACAGCGTCACGGGCTTCTACCTGTGCGCCGGGGTGGTGGGCATCAGCGTCAGCTTTATCACCTTCCTGCCCTTTACCCACATCATCTCCAACTGGTTTGAGGAGAAGCGGGGCAAGGCCCTGGGCATCTGCTTTATGGGCAGCGGCCTGGGCGGCATGGTGATGAATTCCCTGACGGCCTTTCTGCTGGAGAACTACGGCTGGCGCACCTGCTACCGGGTCACCGGCGTGGTGATGCTGGCGGTGCTGGTGCCCCTGATCTTCTTCGTGATCCGGGTTACCCCGGAGGAGAAGGGCACGAAGGCTCTGGGGCTGGGGGCCGGCAAGCCGGAGCAGGCGAAGGTGTTCGGTCCCACGGCAGGTCGGGCCTTCCGCAGCGTGAGCTTCTACGCCCTGGTGCTGCTGGCGCTGATCATCGGCTTCGGCAGCACGGTCATCGGCAATGTGGTGGCGCCGCACCTGTGTGACCTGGGGTACTCCACCGCCTACGCCAGCAACCTGGTGTCGGTGTATCTGGGAGCTCTGGCTGTGGCCAAGATCTTCCTGGGCACCCTCTACGACAAGATCGGCGCCCGGAAGGGAACGGCGGTGTCCCTGCTGGGCTTCATGGTGGGCTTCCTGGGACTGCTGCTGGGAAAGCTTCAGCTGTGCCACCTGCTGATCTTCATCGGCGCGGTGGGCACGGCCTCCAGCAATGTGTCCTACCCGGTGTTGGCCCGGTATGCCTTCGGGACCAGGGATTACACCACCCTGTATGGCGTGCTGATGGGCATGAACTTCGTCACCTGCTCCTTCGGAGCGGTGATCGCCAACAGCATTTTTGGGGCCACCGGCTCCTACAATGGGGCGCTGCTGATCTGTGAGGTCCTGTTCGCCCTGGGTCTGCTGACCCTGCCCCTGATCCGTCCCGTGCCGGAGGATACTTGCCCTTCCGGGGAAAATCGGGTATAATTCAATCATCAAAAAATGGAGGATTCCTTCCATGCCTTTGAATATTGCCATTGACGGTCCCGTCGGAGCCGGAAAATCCAGCATCGCCGACGCTGTGGCCCGTCGGCTGAACATTCTGCACCTGGATACAGGCGCCATGTACCGCGCCGTGGGCCTCAGCTGCCTGCGGGCCGGGATCTCCCTGGAGGATGAGCAGGCCGTGACCCGGCGCTGCGGCGAGGTGGAGATCGGCGTCCGTCATGAGCAGGACGGTCAGCATACCCTGCTGGACGGGGAGGATGTGAGCCGGGAGATCCGCACCGAGCAGGCCGGCCTGGCCGCCAGCGCCGTGTCCCGGTTTTCCGGGGTGCGGAAGGCCATGGTGGCCCTGCAGCAGAAGCTGGCTGCCGCCCAGGACATGCTGGTGGATGGCCGGGACATCTGCACCGTGGTGCTGCCCAAGGCGCCGGTGAAGATCTACCTCACCGCCAGCGCGGAGGAGCGGGCCCGCCGCCGCTGGGAGCAGCTGAAGGAAAAGGGCGGCATCGACAGCTTTGAGCAGGTGCTGGAGGACCTGAAGCGCCGGGATGACCAGGACATGCACCGGGCCACCGATCCCCTGCGCATCGCGGAGGACGCCACCGTGGTGGATACCACCGGCAGCACCTTCGAGGAATCCGTGGAGCGGATCCTGACCCTGGTAAAGGAGCGGTACCATGAGTGAAGAAGCCAAAAAGGTCCGGGAGAAGACCGCCGATTTCCATGACACGGGGTTCTATAATTTTGTGGGCTGGCTGGCTCGCTGGGTTTTCCCCTGCTTCTTCGGGCTGAAGTATGTTCATCAGGAACGGGTGAAGGAACGGGAAGCCCCTTACATCATGATCGGCAACCATCAGCAGATGGCGGACCCGGTGATCCTGGCCGCGGCGGTGACCCGCTATCAGCTGGTCTTCCTGGCCAAGGAGGAGCTGCTGAAGAACAAGCTGCTGGCCTGGGCCATCCGGAGGCTGCATGCCATCCCCGTGGCCCGGCACAGCTCGGACATGGGCGCCCTGAGGACCTGCGTCAAGACCCTGCGGGACGGACACATCCTGGGCATCTTCCCGGAGGGAACCCGGCACCACAAGGGCTGCATGGAGGAGCTGGAAAGCGGTACGGCCATGCTGGCCCTGCGCAGCGGCGTTCCCCTGGTGCCTGTCCTGATCCCGGAAAAATTCCGCATTTTCCACCGGAACTGGTGCATCTTCGGGGAGGACATCCCCACCCAGGACCTACGGGAAAAGGGCATCAGCAACGAGACCTGCCAGGAGCTGAACCGGCGCATCACGGAGACCTACCGGCGCATGCTGGAAGAATACCGGACGGAGATCAAAAAGAAATAAGCGGAAATCAGCAAAAAAATCAGAAATTTTCCCGAAAATACCGAATCGGTTGCAGGAATCCGGCAATGGACGGCGAAAGTTGAACAAGAGAGCGTTTATCACCGTGAGGTGTTGTTATGCCCCTGGAAGTAGCCGAGCATGCGGGCTTCTGCATGGGTGTCCGCAGGGCCGTTGAAGCGGCGGACCGGATCGCCGCGTCGGGAGAGCCTGCCTGTACCCTGGGCGAATTGATCCACAATCCCCAGGTGGTGGACAGGCTTCGCCGGATGGGCGTTCCCCCGGTGAAGGAGCCGACCGAGGCGGCCGGGCGGCGGGTACTGATCCGCAGCCACGGGGTTTCCCCGGAGGTGCTGGAGCAGCTTGAAAACGCCGGCTCTCCGGTGCTGGATCTGACCTGCCCCTTTGTGGATAAGCTTCACCGCATTGTGGCGGAGGGCTCCGCGGACGGCCGGGCCGTGATCCTGGTAGGGGAAAAGGAGCACCCGGAGGTAATCGGCACCGCGGGCTGGGCCAAAGGACCGGTGTATGTGGTGGCCACCCCGGAGGAAGCCGCGGCACTGCCGGAATTGCCGGAGGCCCTGGCGGCGGCACAGACCACCTTTCCGCCGGACCGCTGGCAGGAGGTCACCCGGGTGCTGCGGGAAAAATGCCCGCACCTGGAGGAACACTGCACCATCTGCAACGCCACCGAGACCCGGCAGCGGGAGGCCAGGGAGCTGGCAGGACGCAGCGACGCCATGATCGTGGTGGGCGGCCGCAGCAGCGCCAACACACGGAAGCTGTATCTCACCTGTCTGCGGGAATGCCCGCAAACCATTCTGGTAGAGTGTGCGGCGGAAATACCGCCGGGCTTTGCAAATATCAGGATCCATAAAATCGGAATTACCGCCGGTGCTTCCACACCGAAGGATTCATTAGAGGAGGTTGTAACCCATATGAACGACATGGAAAACCAGGTCCCCGCCCAGGACGACTTCATGGCTGAAGTCGAAGCGACCCTTGTGAGAATCCGTCCCGGCCAGAACATGACCGGCACGGTGGTGCAGGTGTCCGATGACGAGGTCTGTGTCAATATCGGATATAAGGCAGACGGCATTGTCAAGCGCTCCGACCTGGTTGACGAAAACGTCAAGGTCGGCGACGAGATCGAGGTCGAGGTCGTCAAGGTCAACGACGGCGAGGGCAATGTGGTGCTGTCCCAGCGGAACATCGTGAACCGCAAGGTGTGGGCCGAGCTGATGGAGAAGTATCAGGCCGGTGAGCACGTGGACGGCAAGGGCAAGGAAGCCGTGAAGGGCGGCCTGATCTGCGATGTGGGCGGCGTGCGCGCCTTCGTGCCCGCTTCCAAGCTGAGCAACCGCTATGTCGAGAAGATCGCTGATTATGTCGGCAAGGACATGAAGCTGAAGATCATCGACGTGGATGAGAAGAAGAAGCGCATCGTTGCCAGCCGCAAGGATGCCGTGGCCGAGGAGAACGCTGCCCGCAAGGAAGCTGCCTGGGCCAACCTGGAGGAGGGTGTCGTGATCCACGGCATCGTCCGCCGCCTGACCGACTTCGGCGCCTTCGTGGATGTTGGCGGCGTGGACGGCCTGGTGCATATCACCGACCTGAGCTGGGCTCATGTGAAGCATCCCAGCGATGTGGTCAAGCCCGGTCAGGAAGTGGACGTGAAGATCCTGAGCCTGGACCGCGAGCGGGAGCGCATCCAGCTGGGCCTGAAGCAGCTGACCGGCAATCCCTGGGACGATGTCACCGAGAAGTATCCCGAGGGCTCTATCGTTGAGGGCAAGGTCGTTCGTCTGACCGACTTCGGTGCCTTCGTGGAGCTGGTGCCCGGCCTGGATGGCCTGGTGCATATCTCCCAGTGCGCCCTGAACCGGGTGGCCAAGGTGGAGGATGCCGTGAAGGTGGGCGAGATCGTCCGGGTGAAGGTGCTGAGCGTGGATACCGAGCGCAAGCGCATTTCCCTGAGCATCAAGCAGGTGCTGGAAGACGAAGCCTTCACCGAGGAAATCCCCGCTGATGAGTTCGAGCTGGCCGGCAGCGATACCGAGGCTGCTCCTGAGGCTGCTCCCGAAGCGGCTCCCGAGGCCTGAAGCTGAAACCCCGGGAGGCAGGCAAGACGATTGTCTGCCTCCCTTTTACTTCTCAATTTCTATCCTCCGGGAGGGAGAAACGAAATGGGCCGCTGCATCATCCTTTGCCCGCTGTATCAGGGCGAGGAAAGGGAATGGATCGCCCCAAAGGCGGGGGATCTGATCATCTGTGCGGACGGCGGCTATGACGCTGCCCTGCGGTGGGGAATCCACCCGGATCTGGTCATCGGCGACTTCGACTCTATGCCGGAGAGCCATGTGCGGGACACGGAAATCATCCGCCTTCCCGTGCACAAGGATGATACCGATACGGTGGTGTGCCTGCGGGAGGGAAGGAAGCGGGGCTTCCGGGAATTCCTGCTCCTGGGGGCTCTGGGCGGCCGGCTGGATCATTCCCTGGCCAACCTGCAGTGCCTCTACGACTGCGCCTGCCGGGGCGAAAGTGCCTGGATGGCGGATGGGCTGAACCGGGTGACGGTGCTTCTGCCGGGGGAATACACCCTGGAGCCGCCGCCCGGGCGGTACATGTCCCTGCTGGCCTATACGCCCCGGGTGACGGGGATCTGCCTGCGAGGCACCGAGTGGGAGCTGGAGGACGCGGAGCTGGACAACCGCTTCCCGCTGGGCTGCAGCAATTGGGTCCGGTCAAAGACGATCCGGCTGTCCTTCCGGGAGGGCGCCCTGATTCTGGTTTGGGCAGGGGACAGAACCAAAGAATAAGGAGGTTCCGGCATGGAAATCGGTGAGCTCTTGATTGAAGGCAAGACGAAGCGGCTGTATACCACGGATGATCCTGAAACAGCGGTCGTTTACTTCAAGGATGAGGCCAGGGCCTTTCATGGGCTGAAGCGGGGCCGCATCCTGGGCAAGGGCGAGGTGAACAACGCCATTTGCCGGCACCTGTATGAGATGCTGGAAAAGCAGGGCGTGGAGAATCACTTCATCCGCCAGTTGGATGCCCGGCAGAGCCTGGTGAAGCGGGTGGAGATGATCCCCATCGGAGTCAAGGTGCGGAACATCGTGGCCGGCAGCCTGGCCGAGCGGATGCAGCTGCCCGTGGGCACCCGGCTGAAGAGCCCGGTGGTGGAGTTCGTGCTGAAGAGCGCCCCGGACTCCCTGGTGAACATCACCCACATCGCCGCCCTGGAGCTGGCGGACGAGAACGAGATGGACTTCATTACGGAGACCGCCCTGAAGATCAATGCCATCCTGTCCTCCTACCTGGCGGAGATCGGCATCGAACTGATCGACTTCCGCCTGGAATTCGGCCGGTACCACAACCGGATCCTGCTGGCGGACGAGATTTCCCCGGACGTGGCCCGCTTCTGGGACGCCCGCACCCGGGAGCCTCTGGACATGGACCGCTTCCGCCGGGATCTGGGGGATGTGGCCCAGGCCTACCAGGAGGTCCTGCGCCGGATGATGGGTGAGTAAAGCCCTTTTCAACCGGCGGGAAGTGTGCTATAATCAATCCACCCCGGAGGAAAGGAGCGGATGGAGATGCAGAGCATGACGGGCTGCGGCCGCAGCCGGAAGGAAGACGGCCGCTACGAGGTGACCGTTGAGCTGAAGTCGGTGAATCACCGGTTCCTGGATCTGGCCATCCGCGTGCCCAGGACCGTGAGCTTCCTGGAGGAGGCGGTGCGGAAGGGACTGCAGCAGAGGCTGCACCGGGGCCATGTGGAGGTCACCGTAGGGGTGAACAGCCTGGCGGGCGGCAAGGCCGTACAGGTGGACACCCAGCTGGCTCTGGCCTACGCCGGGAAAGCCCGGGAGCTGGCCGAGGCGCTGGAGCTTGGCGGAGCGGAGGCGGGAATGCCTGTTTTCCGGCTGATGCAGCTGGAGGGCGTGACCACCGTGACCGAGGAAGAGCCGGATGAGGAAGCCCTGACCGCGCTGACCGTTCAGGCGGTGGAAGAGGCAGCGGAGCAGCTGCGGGAAACGCGCCGCCTGGAGGGCGAACGGCTCCGGCAGGACCTGAAGCTTCACCTGGATCAGGTGGCGGAGTATCGGCAGCAGGTGCTGGAAAGGGCGCCGGGGGTCGTTGAGGACTACCGGGCGCGGCTGCACCAGCGCATCAGCCAGCTGATCCCCGAGGGCGCGGACGAGACCCGGCTGGCCCAGGAGGTGGCGCTGATGGCGGATCGCTGCGCCATTGATGAGGAGCTGGCCCGGCTGGAGAGCCACATCACCCAGATGAATGCCTATCTGGCTGCGGAAGGCGAGATCGGCAAGAAAATGGACTTCCTGGTGCAGGAAATGAACCGGGAGACCAACACCATCGGCAGCAAGGCGAACGACGCCGCCATTGCCCGGCTGGTGGTGGAAATGAAGAGCGAAATCGAAAAGCTCCGGGAGCAGATCCAGAACGTAGAATAACTCAGGAAAGAATGCGCCCGAAGGTTTCCAAAGGGCGATCGGAAAGCCCTTTGGTCGCCTCCGCAGAGGCGAAATCTCTTTGCATGAATGAACCAAAGAACAACAAGAGCAAGGAGTGACGCAGGCATGAAAATCAATCGTCGTGGTATGCTGCTGGTGATCTCAGGCCCCTCCGGCACCGGCAAGGGAACCCTGGCCGGAATGCTGCTGAACGAGGACCCCAGCTTTGCCTTCTCCATCAGCTGCACCACCCGGGCCCCCAGAAGCAACGAGATCCCGGATGTGCATTATCACTTCATCACCGAGGAGCGCTACCAGGAGCTGGTGGCCCAGGATGCCTTCCTGGAGCATGCCACCGTGCATGGCCATCACTACGGAACCCTGAAGAGCGAGGTCTTCGAGCGGATCCGCAAGGGACAGAATGTGCTGCTGGATATCGATCCCCAGGGCGCCATGAACATCATGCGGGATGTGGAGGAATGCGTCAGCGTGTTCATCCTGCCTCCCAGCTATGAGTCCCTGCGCACCCGGCTGAACGGCCGGAACACGGATGATCCCGAAGAGATCGAACGCCGCCTGGCCAATGCCCGGGGCGAAATCGAGCAGGTATCCAAGTACGACTACGCCATTGTGAACGACGATCTGCAGCTGGCCTTTGACCAGCTGAAATCCATTGCGGATGCGGAGAAATTCCGGACCAGCCGCTTTTTCCCGACGGTAGAATAAAGGAGGAACACCCAAATGTCTATTGTGGAGCCGAATGTCCTGGAGCTGCTGAAGAACACCGAGCGGGCTGACCTGAAGACCACCCGGTATGATCTGGTGGTGGGCGCTGCCCATCGCGGACGTGAGATCGTGGACGGTGCCCAGCCCCTGATGGATACCACCGGCATGAAGCCCCTGAAGGTGGGCATCGAAGAGATGAACCGGAAGCTGATCAACATCCAGCGCCCTGAGGAGAACGACGAGGAAGCCGGAGAAGAGGCCGAATGAGTCTGCAGGGGCGTGAGGTGGTCCTGGGGATCACGGGAGGCATTGCCGCCTACAAGTGCGCCGAGCTGGTTTCCCGGCTCCGGAAGCAGGGGGCATGCGTCCATGTCATCATGACGAAAAACGCCTGCCAATTCATCACCCCCCTGACCCTGGAAACCATGAGCGGCAATCCTGTGGTGACGGACACCTTTGACCGGCCCGAACGCTGGGAGGTGGAGCACGTTGCCCTGGCCAGGCGGGCAGAGATCTTCGTGATCGCGCCGGCCACCGCCAACATCATGGCGAAGATGGCCGTGGGTCTGGCGGACGATATGCTTTCCACCACCGTGCTGGCAACGAAGGCGCCGGTGCTGCTGGCTCCTGCCATGAACACCGGCATGTGGACGGCGGAGGCGACCCAGGCGAACCTGCGGGTGCTGGTCAGCCGCGGGGTGCACATCGTGGGTCCCGGCAGCGGCTTCCTGGCCTGCGGCGACGAGGGAAGCGGCCGCATGAGCGAGCCGGAGGAGATCGTGGCCGCCATGGAGCAGGTGCTGTGTCCCCTGCGGGACATGGAGGGCCTGCGGGTGCTGGTTACCGCCGGCGCCACCCGGGAGCGGCTGGATCCGGTGCGCTTTTTGTCCAACGATTCCTCCGGGAAAATGGGCTTTGCCATTGCGGAGGCGGCGGCGAACCGTGGCGCTCAGGTGACCCTGGTGAAGGGCGTGACCACCGCGCCGGTGCCGGAAAAGCCGGAGCTGGTGCAGGTGGAAAGCACCCGGGAGCTGTATGACGCGGTGGTTTCCCGGTGCGTGGAGCAGGATATCATCATCCAGGCGGCGGCCCCGGCGGATTACCGCTTTGCCCAGGTATCGGACCAGAAGCTGAAGAAGCGGGACGGTGAGCCCCTGACCCTGACCCTGGTGGAGAACCCGGACATTGCCGCGGAGGTGGGCCGGAGAAAGCAGCCGGGCCAAACCCTGGTGGGCTTTGCGGCGGAAACGGAAAATCTGCTGGAGAATGCCGCCCGGAAGCTGGAGAAGAAGAACCTGGACCTGTTGGTGGCCAATGACGTCACCCGGCCGGGGGCAGGCTTCAATGTGGACACCAACGTGGCCACCCTGCTGACCCGGGAGGAAAGCGTGCCCTGTTCTCTGCGCTCCAAAAAGGAGCTGGCCCAGGACATCCTGAACAAAATCATGGAAATCAGAACCGGACGCCCCTGATGCGGGACGTCCGGTTTTTGCAAATATTCAAGGAATGGTTCATTTCCTCTTCCCTTGGGAACCTCTTCAGTCAGCTTCGCTGACAGCTTCCCCGAAGGGGAAGCCTTTAGTTACTTGAAGCCTTCCCCCTCGGGGAAGGTGGTGCGAAGCGCCGGAAGAGGTTCTGGCTGGAAGAGATTTTCGCCAGAGGAAGTTTGCCGGGAGAGGCTTACCCCAGCAGGGCTTCCACTTCTTCCTTGGAGATGAGCCCCACGCTCTTGTCCACCTGCTTGCCGTCCTTGAAAAGCAGCAGGGTGGGAATGCCCATGATGCTGAAGCGGGAGGCCAGGCCCATGCACTCATCCACATCCACCTTGCACAGCTTCACGCTGCCGGCCTTTTCCTCCATCACCTCGTCCAGCACGGGAGCCAGCATCCGGCAGGGGGCGCACCAGGTGGCCCAGAAATCCACCAGCACGGGAACATCGCTTTCCAGCACCTCGGTCTGGAAATTCTCCTCATTCACCTTGATGGCCATGTTACGCTTCCTCCTTGGCTTCCTCCGGGGCATCCCCCGGATTTTTTTTGATGGCAGGGAGCACCTGCTTCAGCACGGGGGTCCACTTGGGGTTGTTGGCCCGGCCCTTTTCCGTGACCATCAGGATGCCCAGACCCACCAGCAGTCCGGCAATGGCTCCGATGCCGCCGCCCAGATCCTGGTTGGCAGGAGACAGGGCAGAGCCCAGGAACATGCCCGCCATCAGGGTCACCAGGGGCACACCATAGGCCAGCATGGAAGCCTGCAGCACCGTGGAGGAGGGGATCTCCACCGAGGCGGCGTCTCCCACGTTGCCCTTGCCCTTCACCCGGACGGTGGTCTGCTTCTTGGTGCCCATGCAGGCGTGGCAGTGGCCGCAGTCCGTGGGCCGGCAGAAGGTGACCTCCAGCCAGTTTCCCTTGACAGCCGTGATTTCTCCGATTCTTTCCATAATACGCTCAAGCCTCCGTGGGCAGAATGGTCTGCCGGACATTGATCAGGGGTTCGGCGGGCTGCTCTTCTTCCTCGGGCTGGGGAGCAAGATTCTCCCGCAGCTCCTGCAGCCGGGCAATGCGGCTCTGTACCCGTCTTCCGGTAAAGGCAGCGGAATGGTACCGGTCAAACAGGGCACGGACGCCCATGGTGACAGGCAGCGCGGCCCAGAAGGTGGCTCCCGCGGCCATCACGGCACCGCCGGCGCCCAGGGCCGCACCGGTCTTCAGCATCCTGCGGCCGGTGTCCTTCAGGGCGGTCTTGCCGTTTTTCCGCCCCAGGATGACCTTGGTGCCTTCCGTGGCGGCGATGATGACGAAGGGCAGGGCGCCGCAGGCGCTTTCCGTCAGCTCGTGCATCAGGCCGCTTTCCTCCAGCAGGCCGGTATCCACGCAAACCTCGTCCATATAGGTCAGGGCGGTGGAAAGGGTATCCACCATGGTGTCATGCTGGCGCTTTTTATAGTCCCGGAGGATCTCTTCGTAGGTCTTCATTCAACGATTCCCCCTCTTCTTACTGTTCAGCTCCGAAGGAGTCCGGAGGGCGAAAGGGTCACAGCAGTGAGCGGACCAGGCTCAGCACAGACAGGATCACTGCCGTTCCCGACAGGATAGAGGCCAGGATAATCAGCTGGCGCATCTTCCCGCCCTTCTGCTCCTTCTCCGCACTCTTTTCCTTCTGATGCTGCTTTTCGTTCTTTTCCAGCGCCTCGACACGGCGTTCCAGCTCATCCAGCCTCGCGTCCGTATCCCGGCGGTTCTCTTCCAGCTGGGTTTCCTGCACGTCCAGCCCGCTCTGCAGCTGCTGGCGGGAGCGGTCATGCTCCCGGCGGATGTCCTCCAGCTCCTTGCGCAGGCGGCCCTGGTCATCACACAGGCCCTCCGCCACCAGGGTCATTTCGGAGGTGAACTGCTCCACCAGCTCGGTGGTGTTGTCGCCCTTCACGGTGCGAAGAGCGTTTTGCCAGAAGCTCCGGGGCTTCTTTTCGGTTTCTTCCCGGGGGATCATTTCTTCAGCCATGGGGCACCTCCTTTCCGGGGTTTCGCCTCTGCGGAGGCGACCAGAGGGCTTTCCGATCGCCCTCTGGACTCCTTCGGCTTCCATACAGGGATGACTTGATTATATCATGCCTGAGTCATATTGACAAGAAAGGCTGCGAAAAGCGGTTCGCCATCCAGCTTCAGGCAGCCGGGAGATTTTCTCCCTGACTGTATTATCCGCCGGAAAAATGACATCAGTATGAACGAATTATGAAGGTTCTCTGTCGCCACTCTCCAGCTGCAGGGTGTAGAGCTTCCGGTAGATGCCGTCCATGGCCAGCAGCTCCTGATGGGTGCCGGTTTCCCGGATGCGGCCGTGGTGCATCACCATGATCTTGTCCGCGTGCTGGATGGTGGACAGCCGGTGAGCCACCATGATGGTGGTGCGGCCCTGCATCAGGGTGCCGATGGCCTCCTGAATCAGCTGCTCCGTTTCTGTGTCGATGTTGGCGGTGGCTTCGTCCAGGATCAGGATGGCGGGATCCGCCGCCAGGGTGCGGGCAAAGGACAGCAGCTGCCTTTCTCCGGCGGAGAAGGTGCCGCCCCGCTCCGACACCGCCTCATGATACCGGGCGGGCAGCCGGCGGATGAAGCGATCCGCGTTCACGTGCTTCGCGGCGCTCTCCACCTGTTCGTCGGTGATCTCCTCGTTCATCAGGCGGATGTTGGAGGCCACGTCTCCGGTGAAGATGAACACGTCCTGCTGCACCTGGCCGATCCAGCTGCGCAGCACCTGCCGGTCCAGCTGCCGGATGTCCACGCCGTCAATGCGGATGGCGCCCTTCTGCACGTCGTAATACCGGCCGATCAGGTTCAGGATGGAGCTCTTGCCCGCGCCGGTGGCCCCCACGAAGGCCACGCTGCTGCCCGGCTCGATGACGAAGGACACATCCTTGAGCACCCAGGTTTCCCCGTCATAGGCGAACCACACGTGGTCGAACTCGATGCGGCCCTGCACCTGTTTTTTGGGGGCAGGCTGCTCCGGGTCGGTGATCAGGGGCTGGGTATCCAGGAAGGTGAACAGCTTTTCCGCGGAGGCGATGGCGGCCTGCAGGGTGGAGATCTGCTCAGACAGCTCCTGGATGGGCTCGAAGAAGCTGTCGATATATTGCAGGAAGACATACAGGGTGCCCAGGGACACGGTGCCCGCCAGCACCCCGGAGCTGCCGCCGCCCAGCAGGATCACCATGGCCAGGACGGACAGGACGGAGATCACCGGACGGAAGACGGCCATTACCATCATTTCCTTCCAGCCGGCCCGGAACAGGCTCTGGCTGGTCTGGCGGAATTCCTCCAGCTTCTGCTTTTCCCTGCGGAAGATGCGGATCAGCCGCATGCCGGAGAGGTGCTCGGACAGGAAGGTGTTCATTTGGGTGAGGCGGGTGCGGGTGACGGCGGAGGCTCGGTGGCTCAGTACAGAGCAGGCCACGCACAGCCCGGCCACCGCGGGCACCAGCAGGAAGCTCAGGCCTGCCAGGGCGGGATTCAGGCAGAGCATGACGATGGCCAGGCCGATGATCCGGGAGCCATTCTGCACAAGCCTTGACAGGATGTTGGAATACAGCTCGTTGATGGCCTCCACATCGTTGGTGATGCGGGTCACGATCTTGCCCACGGGGGTGGTGTCGAAGAAGCGCATGGTCAGGCTTTCCATGTGGGCAAACAGCTCCAGCCGCATGCCGTGGATGATATCCTGACCCATCCGCTGCATCAGGATATACTGCAGCCGCTCCGTGACGAACAGCAGCAGCAGGATGCCCAGATAAACGGCGGCGGCCTTCAATACGCCGGAGAAGCGTTCCTGGGCGGGCAGCAGCTGGGCCGCCTCGCCGGTGATATATTGGTCAATGGCATTGCCGATGACGATGGGCCGCAGCAGCTGCATGGCGGTGATCATCAGCAGCAGCGTCACCACAATGGCCACAGTGCCCTTGTGGGGCTTCATGTAGGAGAGCATCCGCCGAAGGGTGGAGGGCTTCTTATTCATCCCGGTCCTCCTCACTCAGCTGCTTCTCCAGCTGCTGCTTTTCGTACAGGCTCCGGTACAGGCCGCCCAGGGCCATCAGCTCCCGGTGGGTGCCGTATTCCACTCCCCGGCCTTCGTCCAGCACCAGGATGTGATCGGCTCCCTGGATGGTGGACAGGCGGTGGGCGATCATCAGGGTGGTCTTCCCCTGCCGGGTGCGGCGCAGGGACTGCAGGATCTGCTCCTCTGTGTCCGTATCCACGGCGGACAGGGAATCATCCAGGATCAGGATGGGGGCGTCCTTCAGCAGGGCCCGGGCAATAGCGCAGCGCTGCTTCTGGCCGCCGCTGACGGTCACGCCCCGCTCGCCCACCAGGGTCTCGTAGCCCGCGGGGAATTCCATAATGTTGTCATGAATGCAGGCCAGCCGGGCAGCCGCCTCGATCTCCTCCTGAGAGGCATGATCCACCCCGAAGGCGATGTTCCGGGCAATGGTATCCGAGAACAGGAAGCTGTCCTGGGGCACGCAGGAGATGTCCCGGCGCAGGATGGAAAGGGGAATCTGCCGGATGGGCCGGCCGTCCAGCAGGAGCATGCCGTCCCGCACATCCCACAGCCGCTCCAGCAGGGCGGAGAGGGTGGATTTGCCGGAGCCGGTGCGGCCGATGATGGCCAGGGTCTCTCCAGGCTTGATGGTGACGGAAATATCCGTCAGGGCGTTTTCCTGGGCGCCGGGATAGCGGAAGCTGAGCTGCCGCAGCTCGATCTGCCCCTTCAGCCCGGTGACGCTTCGGTCGCAGTCGGCCCCATCCACAATGCGGGGCTTCTCCTGGAAGATCAGGTGGATGCGCTTCAGGCTGGCCATGCCCTGGCTGATGCCGGTGATGCATTCGCCCACGGCGATCATGGGCCACACCAGCAGGGTGACATAGCTGTTGAAGGCCACAAACTGGCCGATGGTGATTTCTCCGTCAATGGCCAGCTTGCCGCCATAGACCAGGGTCAGCAGCAGGGAGATGCCGATGACCAGGTCCAGGAGGGGCATCACCAGAGCCATCAGCCGCACCACGCTCAGGTTCTTTTCCCGGTTGATCAGGCTCATCTTCTCAAAGGCGGCCAGCTGCTTCCGCTCCTGCACGAAGGCCTTGATCACCCGGATGCCGGTGACCGCCTCCTGCACGTGGTCCGTCAGCTGGGAGAAGGCCTCCTGCTTGGCCAGAAAGCGCCGGTGCATGGCCCGGCCGTAGAACAGGTCGCCGAAAATGATCAGGATCAGCGGGATGACGCACACCAGGGTCAGCTTCAGGCTGACGTTGGCGATCATCCGGTAGAGCACCAGCACCAGCATCACGGTGGCGTCGAAGGTGGTGATCACCGTCATGCCCAGCATATCCCGCACGGCCTTCAGGTCGTTGGAGAAGTGGGCCATCAGGTCGCCGGTCTTGTGGGTGTTGAAATAAGCCGTGTCCAGGGTCTGCAGGTGGGCGTACAGGTCGATCTGCAGGTCCCGCTCGATGATGCGGCCGGAGCCGAAGAGAAAATACCGCCAGCAGAACCGGCCGATGCCGATCACCAGGGCCAGCAGCCCCATGCGCAGCAGCACCTGCAGGATATCCTCCCACACCATGGTGCCTGCCGCCAGCCCGTCCGTCACCTCGCCGGTGAGGTAGGGCAGGGTGGTGTTGGCCAGGTCCACCGCAAAGAGCAGCAGGATGCCGATCAGGTATCGCCAGGCCTGCTTCTTTACATATTTCATGCCAAACCGAAGTGTGCTCATAGGTTTCCTCCGTTTCCCGCCTATCATAGCACAAAAGCGCCCGGCAGGCAATGAAAAATCCCCGGCAAAATCAGAACTCATTTTTCCTGTTTTCCCTTCAGACGGATTTTTCGCTCTTTCATTTTCCCTGATTCATGTTATAATGAAGCGTCCGCGGACAGGAGGCTTGGAAATGACGAAATCCGGCAGGCGTGTGGATCTGACCCAGGGGTCGATTATGGGGTGCGTGTTTGCTTTTGCGCTGCCTCTGTGC
>R11__coassemble_279_pt1 | contig 36529 bp, 39 predicted proteins | sample R11__metabat2_high_PE_049 | metagenome-assembled genome bin R11
GATTTCCTTCAGGAAGTCGGCATAGGGCACGCAGCGCAGATAGGGCTGGCCGAAGTGGGCGGCCACCGCCTTCATCTCCGCGGGAATGGCGGCATAGTCGTCCGTCAGGTCGGCGTGGCTGCCGCCGGTGGCCACCACCACCAGGGAGTAGCCCCGGGCAGAGAAGTCATACTTCATGGCCCGGACGTCCGGATCGGGATCCTTGAAGTCCACCGTCACCAGTCCGCCGGCGGCGCTGGCCATCTGGTCCAGCAGGCCGGAGGGCTTGCCGAAGTAAACATTCTCGGCGTACTGACCCACCTGGGCGCGGGTCTTGAAATCCATGCGGAAGCCGTTGTACAGGGCATCCTGCACGGCGGTGATCAGCACCTCAAAGGCGGCGGAGGAGCTGAGGCCGCTGCCGGCGGCCACGGTGGAGGTGGCGGTCATGTCAAAGCCGCCCACCCGATAGCCCAGCTCCTTCATTCTGGCGGATACGCCCCGGATCAGGGCGGCGGTGGTGCCTTCCTCTGCCTTCACGGCGGTCAGGTCGCTCAGGTCCAGGGCCAGGGGAGGGAAGCCCTCACTGTCCACATGTACCAGCATGTCTTTCCGGGCGCTGACGGCGGAGGCGGTGTCCAGATTGACTGCCGCGGCCAGCACCTTGCCCTTGTTGTGGTCGGTGTGGTTGCCGCCGATCTCCGTGCGGCCGGGGGCGCTGACCAGCAGCACATCCCCATCCGCCTGATAATCCGCCTGATGGCGCTTCACCAGGGCGGCATAGCGTTCCGCCTGAAGCCTTGCGGAGCCGGAGCCGTACATCCGGTCCAGCTGTCCGGCAGCCTGGGAGGAAGAAAGCTTTTCAAGCAACGCAGCATAGGAACTCATGGGGGACTCCTCCTTTTAATCGATCCAGCTCTGCCACAGGGCAGTCAGCTCGTTCATTCCGTTTTCGGTGAGCATGCTCTTGAAGGCGGCCCAGGTCTCGTCGTTCAGGGGCGTATCCCCGGTGACGAATTCCGCCATGGCCTGCTGGGCGGCGGGACCTACCACGTTCTGCAGCGCTGCTGCCTGCTCCTGCTGCTCCCGGGTCAGGAACAGGGCCGGCATGGGCAGGCTGGCCACCTGGCGCAGCTCGTTCAGCTAAGAGATGATCCGCTGGGTGTCAGAGTGCTCAAACTTCAGCTGGAAATCCACGGAGACATAGCCCGGTATCCGGGTGCCGTCCGCAATGGTGGCGCTGGGCAGCACAGTGGTTGTGATCTCCTCTGTGGCGGCGATCCAGGTCCAGGTACCGTCCTCATAATATTCGAATTCGAAGCCCTCCATGCCTGCCTGGGACAGGATGCTGCCTTCCTCGCTGTAAAGGTAATCCACCCAGCGCAGCACCGCCGCGGGATCGCTGCAGTGGCTGGTGATGGCGAAGGTACCGGGGACCACCACGCCGGCGAAGTCCCGGTAGACCTGCTTCCCTTCATACTCCAGGGGCATCAGCAGGCCGTATTGGCTGAGGAAATTGGTGGGCAGCAGGGTCAGGGGTGTGGAGGACAGGAACATGCCGTAGGTCATGGTGGCGTCGGTGTCGGTGACCTGACGGATGGAATCGGTGGTGGTGAAGGAGGTATGGCTGAGCAGCCCCTCCTCCCACAGCTGGTTCAGCCAGCTGAGGAATTCCCGGCAGCGATCATCCGTCAGGGCGCATTGCACCTGGCCGTTCTCATCCAGATACAGGCCGTAGTCGTCAAAATTCAGTCCAAAGGCGTGGGCCAGGAACCGCAGGTCCCACATGCCGGTGACGCTCAGGGGCACCTCGTCCGCCTTGCCGTTCCCGTTGGGATCGCCGGTTTTGAAGGCCCGCAGCACCTCAGTCAGCTCCTCGGCGGTGGTGGGGACGGACAGGCCCAGGGTTTCCAGCCAGGTGGTGTTGATCCACATGGCATTGTTACTCTGCAGGGGGTTGATGCTGGGCAAGGCCACGATGGCGCCGTCCGGCAGGGCGAAGGCCTTTTCGTATTCCGGGTGCTCCTTCAGGATGGCGCTCAGGTTGGGCATGCACTCCTCGATGTAGGGGCGCAGGTCGATCAGGACGCCCTTTTCATACATAGCCTGGGTTTCCTCGTTGGTGAGCTCCGCCTTGAACAGGCAGTCCACCTGCACGTTGTCCTTGGTCATGCCGGCCTTGGCGTCGGTCCAGGCATCCTCATCCTCCGACTGGGCAAAGGTGAAGCTGACGCCGGTGGCCTCCTCCATGCGGGTGAAGAAAAGGCAGGTGTCCCACACCCGGTCAGTGCTGTCGCCGTCAAAGCCCGCCATCACAAAGCTGCCTTCCGCCAGGCCGGAAACGCACTGGAGCAGTATGGCGGTGAGAATCAGAATCGCCAGGAATCTTTTCAAGGGAACGCCTCCTTCAAAAACGGAATGATAAGTTGATTATACCCCAAAACCCGCCTTTCGTAAAGCGGATAAGACAGGCAGACAAAGAAAATCACCGCTTTTCAATTTGCCGGATGTGTGGTATCATGCTTTCGGAGAGAAACCGGGCGGCCGCGCAGCCTTCCGGGAGGAGGAAGCATCATGAAAAGCATTACCCTGGGAAAAACCGGCATCACCACCCCGCAAAACGCCTTTGGCGCCCTGCCCATCCAGCGGGTGGATATGGAGACCGCGGTGAAGATTCTCCGGCGGGCTTACGAGGGCGGCATGACCTTTTTTGATACCGCCCGGGCCTACACCGACAGCGAGGAAAAGCTGGGCGCCGCCTTTGAGGGGATGCGGGAGAAGATTTACATTGCCTCCAAGACTACCGCTCAGACGCCGGAGGCCTTCTGGCAGGACCTGAACACCACCCTGAAGAACCTGCGGACGGATTATCTGGACCTGTATCAGCTGCACTGCGCGCCCCGGTGCTTCAAGCCCGGCGATGGCACCGGCATGTACGAGGCCCTGGCGGAGGCCAAGGCGAAGGGAATGGTGCGGCACATCGGCATCACCGCCCACAAGATCGGCATTGCCGAGGAGATCGTGGCCAGTGGCCTGTATGAGACCCTGCAGTTCCCCTTCTCCTATCTGGCCACGGACCGGGACCTGGCCCTGGTGAAGGCCTGCGAAAAGGCAGGCATGGGCTTCATCGCCATGAAGGGTCTGTCCGGCGGCCTGCTGAACAACAGCCGGGCCTGCATGGCCTTTATGTCCCAATATCCCGTGCTGCCCATCTGGGGCATCCAGCGGGAAAAGGAGCTGGAGGAGTGGCTGGCCTTCTTTGATGAGGAGCCGGTGATGACGGAGGAGCTGCAGGCGGTGATCGAGGCGGACCGGAAGGAGCTGCTGGGCGAATTCTGCCGGGGTTGCGGATACTGCGCTCCCTGCACCGTGGGCATCATCATCAACCAGTGCGCCCGCATTTCCCAGATGATCCGCCGGGCTCCCAGCGAGGCCTGGACAACGCCCTACTGGCAGGCGGAGATGGAGAAGATCGACAAGTGTGTGGAGTGCGGCGCCTGTCTGAAGCGCTGCCCCTACGAGCTGCCCATTCCGCAGCTGCTGCGGAAGAACCTGGAGGACTATCGGAATATCCTTTCGGGGAAGACGAAGATCTGAGGAAGGCGCCCTGTGAAAGCAAAAAAATCCCTGCCGCTGCCGGCAGGGAAATTTATTATGCCATCAGTATTCGAACACCGTGATCAGGCCGCCCATGTTGTCCAGGGACGAGGTGTAGCTCTTGGCCTTGCCGGTGATCTCCACGTTGAAGCTCTCGGCGTCGCCCACATACTGGCGGTAGATCTCGTACTTCAGGGTGCCGTCCTCAAACACGGCAATGTGGGGGTGCTCCATCAGGTACTCGATGTATTCCTCCAGGCACATGTCCAGGTTGTACATCACGGCGGCGTTGCCCTTGCCCACATAGCGCAGGGCCTTCAGCTTGGTGGAAATGCCGGTCTTGTAGCTCTTGTCGGTGGTGCCCTTCATGGGGTAGTCCGTCAGGGGGAAGCGGAAGATCAGGCCGTAGCGCCAGCTGTTTTCGCTCATCCAGATGCCGGCGTCGCAGGTGGTGTAGTCCAGGTTGTTGATCTGGGAGTCGCCGTTCTTGTACAGCCGGACGATGAAGGCCAGGCCGGTGTTGAACTCGCTGGTGCCGGGATAGTTGACTTCCTTCTTGGCTGCCTCGATCAGGGCGTCGCCGCTGTACTTGCCGGACAGGGCGCTGACCTTCTTCTGGAAGAGGGTGTTCTGGTCGTCCCAGCTGCGGTAGCCCTCGGAGATCATGTAGTAGGTGAAGCCGTAATTGGCGGCATCCGCCAGGCAGTCCTGGAAGGCGTTGATGGTGTTCTCAAACAGGCGCACGCTGTAGTTGGCCACAGCGATGCTGCCGCTGGTATAGGTGCCCACGCTCACCAGGTTCTCCTCGCTGAAGTCCTCAGGCCGGGAGTGCCACTGGTTCACCAGCAGCAGGCCATTGTACATGGTCTCCTGCCGGGACAGGGTGGTGGTGTAGGCGCTTTCCAGAGGATAGTTGGTCAGGTCCACTACATCCCAGCCCTCGGTGCTCTGGGCAGGCCAGGCCAGGTTGGCTCCGGAGGCGGTGGCAGCCTCGTATTCCGCCAAGGCAACGGCGTATTCCTGGTCCTTCTGCAGGTTGATGGCGTCCACCTCCGCCTGCTTCTGATCCAGCGCCGTGGCCCGGTACTCGCTGATTTTTTGGACACCGATAAAGCTGGCCACACACAGCACCGCAGCCACCACCGTGATGATGGTGACGATCAGCACCGCATGGCTCTTCTTCCGGTTCTTCGTGCTCATAACTGTCTCCGCCTTTCTCCAGGCTGGTCATTGACTCATTCGGAAAGAGAGGGAACCCCTCTTCTTTGCGGCTATTCGACGTCAGAAAAGAAATTCCTGCCAAAACTGTAAACTTTATGACAAAAGTTTTAATTTTCTGAGCTACTTTCTCCCGAGAATATTTTGCAGACCGCTTCCGCCGTGGCCTGATCGGCCACATAAACGGGATCCATGTCCTCCAAAGTCTGGATCTGGAAGAGCAGCACCTGGTGCTCCGTCAGGTTGTCGGCGAAGGTCTGGTAGCGGCCCAGCAGGGTGACCGTCAGGCGGCTGAGCAGCTCCGGATCCACCTCATTCCAGCACACCAGCACGTTTTCGCTGAGCTGGTCGTTGCCTGCCAGCATCAGCCGCTTCTGGGGCAGGTTGATGAACACCATGCAGGCTTCCGTCTGCTGATTTTCCTCCGGGATATCCGCCACGGTGCAGTCCGTGCCCAGCACCTCCTCCAGGGAGAGGAAGGAAACCAACTGATAGAAGCACTCGTCGGCCCGGGCGCTGCCCAGCAGCAGGCACAGGGCCAGGACCAGGGGAAGCAGCCTTTTCATCGGGGTCAGCCCTTTCTGTACAGGTCGGGGTGGATCAGCACCAGCATGGGGAACAGCTCCAGACGGCCGCAGAGCATCAGCAGGGACATGACCACCTTGCTGAAGGCACTGTAGCCGCTCATGTCGCTGATGCCGCCCAGCACAGGGCCCACGTTGCTCACGCAGCTCAGGGCCGAGGTGAAGTTGGTGGAAAAGCCGTAGCATTCATCCAGGGAGATCAGCACGGCACCCAGCACCACCGTGGTGACATACACGAAGGCGAACACGGCCACCTGGCTCAGCACGGTGGGGGACACCGCCTGACCCTCGAAGTGCAGCACCTTGATCTTCCGGGGCTGGAAGGTGGTCTGAATGGCCCGGCCGCCCTGCTTGAACAGAAGGGCGATACGCACCACCTTCATGCCGCCCGCGGTGGAGCCGGCGCAGCTGCCCACGAACATCAGGGCCACCAGCACCATCTGCACCGAGTTGGGCCAGGTGTTGATATCCGCCGTGGCGAAGCCGGTGGTGGACATGAAGGAGCCCACCTGGAAGGAGGAATACCGCAGGGCCTCGCTGAAGCTGCCGTAGATGGGGATCAGCTTCCAGGTGATGTAGCCGATGGCCAGCACGGCGAAGGCCAGGTACCAGTGCAGCTCTTCACTCTTCAGGGCGCCCTTGACGTCCTTGGTGAGCACCTTGAAGAACAGGGCGAAGTTCACGCCGAAGAGGAACATGAAAATGGTGATGATCCATTCCGCGGCCGGGTTCATGAAGGCGCCCACGCTGGCGGCGTAGTTGCTGAAGCCGCCGGTGCCCGCGGTGCTCATGGCGTGGATGGCCGCGTCATAGGGATTCAGCCCGGCGATCAGCAGGGCGATGAATTCGATCAGGGTCAGGAAAAAATAAATGATGTAGAGGATCTTGGCGGAGTCACCCATCTTGGGCACCAGCTTGGAGAAGGTGGGGCCGGGGCTCTCCGCCCGGATCAGATGAGCGGTGTGGCCGGTGAGCTTGGGCAAAAGCGCCATGGTGAGCACCAGCACGCCCATGCCGCCGATCCAGTGGATACACGCCCGCCAGAACATGACGCCGTGGGGATAGGGAGAGAAGCTGGTGACCACGGTGGCGCCGGTGGTGGTGAAGCCGGAAACCGCTTCAAAAAAGGCATCCACAAAATTGGGCAGCATGTCGGACACCATGAAGGGAATGGCGCCGAAGGCGGACATCATCAGCCAGCTCATGCCCACGCAGGCCAGGCCTTCCTTGGCCCGGGTATTCAGGTTGTCCGGCTTGGAAATGCAGCGCATGGGCAGGCCAACAGCCAGCGTCAGGGTGATGGCGGAGGCCATGGCGTGGATGTCCGTCACATCCCCGTAGATCACGGCGATGACCAGGGAGGGCACCATGGCGGCGGCTTCGATCAGCAGGATGGCGCCCTGCAGCCGCGCGATAAGCTTTACGTTCATTGGCGGATGACCTCGCTGAGCTCGCTGATGCCGCTGCGGGCAGCGATGATGACCACGCTGTCACCTGGCTCCAGGTGATCATTGCCGAAGGGCACGATGACCTCACCCTTCCGCACGATGACCGCCACCAGCACGTTCTTCTGGATATTCAGGTCCTTCAGGGGAATGTTGATGCACTTGTCCGTTTCCTGCACGATGAACTCCACGGCCTCGGCCTGGCCGCCCATGATGCGGTACAGCTTCTCGATGCTGTCGGCGCCGTTTCCGTTGGCCCGGGCCCGCACATACCGCAGAATGGTGGAGCAGGTGATGGACCGGGGGCTGACCACGCTCTCCAGCCCCAGAGAGCTGAAGATGTCGCCGTAGCCGGAGCGGTTGTTTTTCACGATGACCTTCCGGATTCCCTGCCGGGCGGCGTACAGGCCGGCCATCAGGTTTTCCTCGTCCCGGTCGGACAGGGCCACGAAGGCATCCATCTGCTGAAGGCCTTCCTCCTGGAGCAGCTCCTGGTCGGTGCCGTCTCCCAGGATAATATTGACATTCGGCAGGATCTCGCTGAGATACTCCGCGGACTTGGGATCGATTTCGATGATGTTGATGTGCATGCCCATGGGCTCCAGGATCTTGGCCAGATAATAGCTGATCTTGCTGCCGCCCAGCAGCATCACATTTCTTACCCGGGAGGTGCCCCGGCCGAGAATCCGGAAATACTTGGTGATGGTGCCCGGCGCGCCCACGATGTGCACCCGATCTCCGGCGTGAATGATAAAGTCACCGCTGGGAATATGGATGCCGCCGTCCCGTTCTACCGCGGCGTACAGCACCCGGGGCAGGACATCTGGCACGTCCTTCAGGGCCTTGTCCACAAAGGGATCCCGCTCCTGGGCCCGGAACTCGATCATTTCCACCTTGCCCCTGGCAAAGCTCTCCAGGTTGGAGGCGAAGGGGAAGCGCAGCAGGCGGCTGATCTCGATGGCGGTGGTGCGCTCCGGGTTGATGGCCATGTCGATGCTCATCCGGTCCTGGAGCATCATCAGGCTTTCGTTATAGTCAGGGTTGCGGATGCGGGCGATGGTGTATTTGGCCCCCAGCTGCTTGGCGAACATGCAGCACACCATGTTGGTCTCGTCATTGGGGGTGGTGGAGATGACAATGTCCGCCCTTTCTGCGCCGGCCTCGATCAGGGCCTGGGCGTTGGCGCCGTTGGCCTTGAGGCACAGGGCATCCAGGTTATTTTCACTGCGCTGGATCGCCTCTTCATCGTTATCGATGATGGTGACGTCGTGATTCTCCTGGCAGAGATGCTCCGCCAGGGTGTGGCCGACCCGGCCGTCTCCGATCACAATGATCCGCATAGCAGTCCGTCCTTTCACTTCGTTCCGAGGATATACCATCTTTATTATAGCACAGCGGGGGCTGAATATTCAAGCCCCCGCGGAATATGGATATGCGTTTCTCAGAAGGCGTTCAGCACGTCCCGCAGCACCAGCCAGGAGAGCACGGTGAAGCAGAGGAAGCAGGGCAGGGTGATGTCCCTTTCCAGCCGGATCCTGTCTCCCGGCAGGGCCAGGAGCAGCAGGGGAAGCACCGGCAGGAAGTACCGGCCCTGGACCCCCAGGATGGTTTCGCAGCCCACCGGCGTCCAGCTGATGAGCATTCCGGCAAAGGTGGCCAGGATCACCAGCAGACTGATGCCCACCAGGGTGGTCCGGGTCTTTCCGGGCAGGGCAGGCTGATCCTTTTCCCCCACCAGCCCGGCGGTGAGCAGGATGAACAGCATGGCGGAGATGTAACTAAAGCTGATCTCCAGGGACAGGCCGGACAGCAGGCTGCCCACGGCGGGCTCCAGGTAGTAGAAGACGCCCAGGGGGAAGAGGGAACGGGCCAGCATCACCAGAGACTGGATGGGATGGGACAGGACCCAGCCCAGGGTGATCATCTCTACCTCGCTGGCGGCGGCCTCGGCTCCCACGGAGGCGTACCACAGCCGCCCCAGCAGGATCATCAGCAGCGAGCCCAGAGCCACTGCCCCGATGAACAGCCAACGCTTTTTGGCGGATTCAAACCGCTTCACCGGGATCAGCAGCAAAAGCAGCAGCAGGAAGGCATACACCAGCTTGGCCGGGGCCAGCAGGATGCCGGGCAGCAGGATACCGGCCATTTCCTTTCTTTCCAGCTTGCCTTCCCCTTGAATGGCGGAGAGCAGCCGGGCCAGCAGCAGCCAGCTCAGGCCGATGATCAGCCCGTCCGTGGAAAGGGAGGCCGCCTGCTGCAGCACCATGGGCACCACGCCGCACAGGGCCAGGGGCAGCTTGCCCCGGGGGATTTTTTTGATGGCGGCCCGGGTCAGCAGGATGTAGAGGGCCAGGTGAACCAGGTCTCCCAGCACATACAGCCAGAGCCGGTTCAGCCGCAGCACCTGCACCAGCAGGAAGACCAGGGTCAGGGGCAGATACAGGTGAGGGAAGTTGGTGTCCTGCAGGGCGGAGGAGAATTCCAGCGTTTCTCCGGAGAGCTTTTCGGTGAACAGGCCCTTCAGCAGGGTGTTCAGCCCCTCCAGGCTGTTCTGGTTGGGGGTCATGCCCCGGAAGTCAAAATAAGAGGCGTCGGTGACGGTGCCGCCGTTCAGGATACGGCTGGACATGGTCAGGGCGATTTTGTAGTGGGTCTGCTCATCCGAGGCGGACAGGGGAACGATCAGCACCAGGTAGCAAATTCCGAAGGCGACGGCCAGCAGGGTGAACAGGTTCTCCGGGGTGATTTTTTTCCGGCGCACCAGCATGACGCCGCAGCAGATCACGGCGGCCGCCGCGGGAAGAAGCTTCAGCAGGGTCATGGGCGCGCCTCCTTTCGGGAAAAAACTTGCTTATTTCTTCTGATCAAACTCAAAGGTGGACAGGAACTGCTTGGCCCGCTCCGTCATGGGGTGGTGGAAGAAGCCATCCGGGGTGTTCTCCTCCAGAACGATGCCATCCTCCAGGAAGAGGATCCGGTCCGCCACCGCCTCGGCGAAGCGCATTTCGTGGGTCACGATGGCCATGGTCATGCCGTCCCTCGCCATGTCCAGCACCACGTTCAGCACCTCATGCACCATCTCCGGGTCCAGGGCGGCAGTGATCTCGTCCAGCAGCAGCATTTCCGGGTGCATCAGCATGGCCCGCACCAGGGCGACCCGCTGCTTCTGCCCGCCGGAAAGGGTCCGGGGCAGGGCATGCTCCTTTCCCTGAAGACCCACCCGCTTCAGCTGGGCGATAGCCTCCTGCTCCACCTCTTCCTTTTTGCGGCCCAGGGCCTGGGTGGGGCCCAGCAGTAGATTGCCCATCACATCCATGTGGGGGAAAAGGTCGTAGCTCTGGAACACCATGCCCACCTTCTGCCGCACCAGGTGCATGTCCCGGGCGTTGGGGTCGATGGGCTTGCCCTTCAGCAGGATCTCTCCCTGATCCGGATGCTCCAGGCCGTTGATGCACCGGAGCAGGGTGGACTTGCCGCAGCCGCTGGGGCCCACGATGACCACCACCTCGCCCTGGTGCAGGAAGAAGGACACATCCTTCAGCACCCGGTTTCCGTCAAAGCTTTTGTGGAGATGCCTGACCTCCAGAACCGTTTCAGCCATAATCCGCAATCTCCTTTAAGCAAACTTTTTTTCCAGCCGCTTGGCCAGCAGGGAAACGGGCCAGCAAACGATGAAATACAGGAAGAAGATGACCGCGTAGATCCAGATGGCGGCCTGGGGATAGTCAAACCGGGAGGCGTCGATGATCTGCTGACCCACCTTCAGCACCTCCACCACGCCGATGAGCATCACCAGGGAGGTGGTCTTCACCATGCGGGTGGCCAGATTGATGGCCTGGGGGATCAGCCGGCGGACGGCCTGGGGCAGAAGAATGCGCAGGTACACCTGGGGCTTGGTCAGGCCCAGGGCCAGGCCGCTTTCCGTCTGATGCCTGGGAATGGAGGTCAGGGCGCCCCGCACCAGGTCTCCCATTTCACCGGCACCCCAGAAGGTGAACACGATGACGGAGGCCGCCTCGCCGCTGATCTGCAGGTTAAAGGCCTTGGCGGCACCGAAATACACCAGGAAAAGCAGCACCAGCTGGGGAACGATGCGGATGATCTCCAGCCACAGCCGGGTGATGAACTTCGTCACGGGATTTTTGAGGGTCATGAGCATGCCCAGCAGGAGGCCCAGCAGCACCGACAGCAGCACCGACACGGCGCTCAGCCACAGGGTGACGCCCAGCCCCTCAAAGAGCCTGACCAGGTTCCGGCCCTTAAACAGTACCCCGATTGCCAAATCCTGCATAGCGGAGCCTCCTTTCGATCAGACTGAAGATCAGGGAGATGGGCAGCAGGATCACCAGGTAGGCCGCCACCAGCATCAGCAGGGCTTCGTCGGTCTTGTAATACATGCCGATCAGGTCCTTGGCCACATACATCAGGTCCGCCAGAGCCACGGCGCTGAACACGCTGGTCTCCTTCAGCAGGAAGATGACGTTGGCGCACAGGGAGGGCACGGCGGTGGCCAGGGCCTGGGGGAAGATGACGAAGCGGATATTCTGCATCCGGGTGAGGCCGATGCACATGCCGGCCTCCGTCTGGCTCTTGTCCACGGCATCCAGGCCGCTGCGGAAGCTTTCCGCCATGTAGGCACCGCCCAGGAAGGTCAGGCCGATGACGGCGCAGGCCTCTCCGGAGATTTTGATGCCCACCTTGGGCAGGCCAAAGTACAGGAAGAACAGCTGCACCAGCAGAGGCGTGTTCCGGGCCAGCTCAATATAGGCGCCGCAAATGCGCCGCACCACCGGCACCTTCAGGTACCGGGCCATGCAGCACATCAGCCCCACCAGGATGGCCAGCAGAATGCCCAGGGCACCGATGCGCAGGGTCAGCCCGGCCGCCTTCACGTACATGGGGGTGTATTTGGTGATAAAGCTCCAATCCAAAGAACCAGCTCCCATCAGACAGGCGAAGCGGGGAGACGATCAAAATCGCCTCCCCGGTTCGGAAATATCGGATTATTCGATGACGCCGCCCTCAACCACCAGGCTCTCGGCGTCGGCAGCCTCGCCATACACCTGACGCAGGGTGGCCTCGTAGTCGGCATGGAAGAACTGCTCCTCCGCCAGGGCCACGATCTCGTCGTTGATAAAGTCCTTCACGGTGTCATTGCCCTTCTGCACGGCGGGGGCGATGCTGTCCAGGCTGCCCAGGGATTCCACGCCCACGGTGAAGCCGGGGTTCTCCAGGGCCCAGGCCAGCACCTCGGTGTTGTCGGTGGACAGGGCGTCGCCGCGGCCATCCAGCAGGGCGTTATAGGCCTCGGTGTAGGTATCGAACTTCAGCAGGGTGACGTCGGGATAATTCTCGGTGAAGTAGGTCTCGGCGGTGGTGCCCTTGGACACGATCAGGGTCTTGCCGTTCAGCTGCTCCACATCGGTGATCAGGGCACTGTCGGGAGAAACGATGCCCAGGGCCACCTTCATGTAGGGCAGGGCGAAATCCACCACCTCAGAGCGCTCGGGGGTCACGGTGAAGTTGGCCAGGATGATGTCCACCTTGGCGGACTGGAGGTACTCCACCCGGTTGGGGGCGTCCACGGAGACCAGCTCCAGCTCCACGCCCAGGTCCTGGGCCAGGCGGCGGGCCAGATACACGTCATAGCCCTGATATTCGCCGTTCTCATCCACATAGCCGAAGGGCTTCTTGTCGGAGAACACGCCGATGACCAGCTTGCCGTCCGCCTTGATCTCGTCCAGGGTGCGGGCGGTGGAATCTGCCATGGCCAGGGAAGAAACGGTCAGAGCCAGAACCAGAACCAAAGCCAGGAAAGTAAGAATGCGCTTCATGGTGATTTCCTTCTTTCTTTTTCTTTAAATCTATCATTGACGGGCGGATACACAAAAACCGGCGCAGCTGCATTTTTGCGGTTGCGTCGGAGGCCTTCCCGAGCGAACACAAAAATACAGGCGGGGCTATGCTCCGCCTGCAGTGATCGCACAAATGCCCTTACAGGGCCCTCCTGCCGCAGATGGTAAGCACAGCACAACAGCATGCACAACACATCTGACAACAACACAGACTTGCCTTGCGGGTCATGGTGCTTACCTCCTTTCACCGGTGGGATTGCATGTACTTTACACCGGATTTTCCATCTTGTCAACCCGGAATTGCGGAAAAGAATGTTTTTCTGCTGTATCTGCTACTTTTCGCCTTCAGGAAAGCCGCCTGCGCAGGGGCTTCATCAGCAGGTGGAAGGGCAGGGCAATCAGGGCGCTGACGGCGAAGCACAGCAGCACGGTGCCTGCGGCATAGACCCAGTAATTCACGAAGGCGGAGCCGGTCAGCCCCTCGCAGCGCAGGGCGAAGGCGGGGAGAAGGCCCAGGTAGCTCAGCTTCACGTACACCAGGTGGTGGACCAGGTACACCCCGAAGGTCAGGGAGCTGAGGCGGCGGATGCCCTCGTTCAGCCCCTCCGGCAGGCGCAGGGACAGGAAGACAACATAAAGCAGCGGCAGGCTCAGGAAGGTGAAGACGCCGGTGATGGTCAGCAGGGGTTCGGAACCGTCCGCCGGGGCGGTGGCCAGGTCCAGCTTATGCCTCAGCCAGGTGAGGAGCAGCAGCAGGACCAGGGCAGGGATGGCCTTCCGGGGGCCGGTGAGCCTGTCCCGGTTGGCATAGAGCTCCTGGCCCAGCATCATCATCACGAAGTAGCTGGGGAAGATCAGCTTCCAGCCCGGCAGCCAGCTCCGAACCGACTCGGGCAGGAAGGTCCAACCGGACAGGTCGGCGAAGAGCACCATCACCAGGCAAAGGCCGGTGACGCCCCAGCGGAGCTTTTTGTCGGGATGGGTGGCCACCAGACGCATGGGCACGTAGCACAGGAGCATTTCCAGCATGTGGGTGATGTACCACAGGTGGCCGCCGGCGGCATCCCACTGGGTGTAGTCCAGCTGCCATATGCCCTTGAAGAGGGCAGCCGGGTCGATGGTACCCAGGTCCCTGGGCCAGGCGTCCGCGGAGAAGACCCAGGGCCGGAGCAGCTGGGCAAAGAGCACCAGCACCAGGGTGGGCAGCAGGACGGTCAGGGCAAAGCGGGCAACGACCCGGCCGTAGCTTTTTTTGCTGCGGAACCAGAAGCAGCCGGTCAGGGAGAAGAAGATGGCGACACCGCCGCAGCTGATGGCGTCAGAAAGGCGACGCACGTCCCACATGGGGGAGGTGCCTTCACCGGGAAGGTGGATCAGCAGCACCAGCAGGCAGGCGAAGAGGCGGAGCAGCTCCAGATTGGGGTCCCGCTTGGATGATTTCTACACTGGCTGTTCCTCCTCAACGCGAAGGATTTCGCTCTGCGGAGCGACCAGAGGGCTTTCCGATCGCCCTCTGGACTCCTTCGGTGCATGCTTGCTTCTGTGCTATTTTATTCCCGGAGGAACAAGCTGTCAATTGCTTTATTCGTCCAGATTCACCGGCAGGTCTGTTTCCGTGAAGGGATTTTCCTCCCCCGGCAGCTCTCCCTCCGCAGGGGCGGATTGCAGCCGCTCCAGCATGTCCTTGGGAATGGAGGTGGTCACCTCCAGCACTCCGTCCTCCGCCAGGGTCAGCAGCATCTGTTCCCCGGGGCGGGTCAGGGCGGCGATCTCCGTTTCGGCGGTGCGGCTGCGCCGGGCAAATTCCTCCATCAGATCCCCGCGGCCCCAGAAGTGCATGGGGATCAGCAGCCGGGGCCGTACCGTCATAATGAAGTAATTGGCGCCGGCGTCGTACAGGCTGCCCTGCCGGGGATCCACCGGGAAGAAGCATACATCCAGCTTTTCCTGCTCGATGGGGGTGACGCAGTCCCGGAACTGCCGGTCCGCTTCCTCAATTTCCGCGATGGTGGATTCATCCCGCCAGTGCCAGAAATTCAGGTCACCGGCGTGGAACAGGTGGAAGCCGGCGAAATCCACCGCGTAGGATACCCCCAGGTCGGTGGAGCCGTAGGCCCTCACCTCCAGGTCGGCCAGCAGGGTGAGCCGGTCCCCGGGAGACATGCGGCGGCCCCGGGTGCCCACGGGCATATCATAGGAAACGATGTAGCTCACATCCGCCCAGTCCTTCCAGGTGAATACCTCCGGATCCAGGTGGTCGGGATGGGCGTGGGAAATGAACACGAAGGTCTTGCGGAATTTCTGCAGGAATTCCCGGGTGATCCGGTCCTCTTCGGGCAATTCATGCCGCTCACCCAGCCAGTAATCAAAAATCAGCAGCACATCCCCGTTGTTCACGGAGAATCCGCTGTGATGATAGTAGGTGATTACGATCTGCTGACGCATACAATTGTTCCTCCATGTCGGATTTTCTGCAAGCTTTCGGAAAGTTTATATCACAAATCCCCAAATTTGTCAAATTTTTGGGATAAATTTGCGATATATCCCCCCATTTTTGTGACGGTTTGTTGAAAAAATCAAGACAAAACTCCCACTTTCCCCAATGAAAGCGTGCAAGCCTCGCGCAAGAAGAAAAATGGACATAAAAAAAGCAGCTCCGGCACCGTTGCAGGGGATGCGGCCGGCCTGCATCGGCGGGAATGCTGCTATAGCGCTGCCCGTTTCCAGGCAACGCCGGGATTATATACCTTTTCAGGGGCCTTGTCAATCATGGAAAATCTGGGGAAATTCAAGCCGGAAAGAATTGCCTCTTGCAGTTTTTTCCAAAACAGGCTACAATAGAACCATCAGGAACGCAATGAAACAGGAGGGACCTGCTATGACGATTCAGGAGATTCAGAATACCGCAAAGGATAAAATGAACAAAACCATCGCTGCCTTTGAGAAGGACATGTCCGCTCTCCGGGCCGGCCGGGCCAATCCCCATGAGCTGGACAAGATCCTGGTGGATTATTACGGCACCCCCACCCCCATCAACCAGGTGGGCAACATCGCCTCTCCCGAACCCCGGATGCTGACCATCTCTCCCTGGGATGCCAAGCTGATCAAGGACATCGAGAAGGCCATCCAGAAGAGCGACCTGGGTCTGAACCCTTCCAATGACGGCAAGATCATCCGCCTGATCTTCCCGGAGCTGAACGAGGAGCGCCGCAAGGAGCTGACCAAGACCGCCGCCAAGGCTGCCGAGCAGAGCAAGGTGGCTGTGCGGAACATCCGCCGGGATGCCGTGGAGCAGGTGAAGAAGCTGAAGAAGGACAACACCATCACCGAGGATGAACAGCACAAGGCGGAAGAGGACATCCAGAAGCAGACGGACAAGGCCATCAAGGAGCTGGATGGCATTGCCGATGCCAAGAAGAAGGAGATCATGGAGGTCTGATGGTCTGATGGAGGCGCAGGAGCTTCTGGGCCTTCCCCTGGCGCAGGGGCTTGCCCTTGCGGAAGCGGAGGGCAGGAAAATCACCGTGGTGGAATCCGTGGCCCCCAGGACGGATCCCCGGCAGGGCGTGCAGAGGATCGTCCGGGTCCGTGGGGACGAGTGGACGGTGTGCACCTTCCTGACGGAGGAACCGAAGAAAAGCGAATAAAAGCAGCGGCCGTGCGAAGGGAAAAGCACGGCCGCTTGATTTTTGCTTCGCTGCCCTCTCACCTGCTACGATGCGCAAACAGTAATTGGGAGGGCTTTCCGGCCGCGAAAACCTCTTCCGGCGCTTCGCGCCACCTTCCCCGAAGGGGAAGGCTTTATTCAAGCGGCGGACTGCGTCCGCAGGCCTCAAGTGCCCTTAAGGCGAGGAGCACAGGACGAAGTAACCAAAAGCCTTCCCCTACGGGGAAGGTGGCCGAGCGCAGCGAGGTCGGAAGAGGTTCGGCGCTGCTGCTTGTCCTCCCTTGCTTCGCCGCCCTCTCACCCGCTGCGCGGGATTCACAGTTGCTTTGCTTACGCTTTCACCTTCGGTGAACTTCTCACAGGGGGAGCGTTGGGCTTCAGTAACTTTATCCTATCGCTCCCCCTGTGGGGGAGCTGGCGCCGCAGCGCCTGAGAGGGCTCTGGGGGGAAACTGATCGCAGAGATAGAGATGCACCCGCAGCTCACTCCATCCCCAGCAGCTTTTTCGTGTGCCGCCCGTTGATCTCCCGGATCACCGGCATTTGCCCCAGGGCTTCCGGGTGGCAGGTGACCTGAAGACCGGCTGCCTCCAGGCGGCTCCTCCAGGACTGCGGGCCTTTTCCCGCAATATCCTGCCGGACATGGCGGCCGTCGGTCAGGGTGAGGGGAAGGAGCAGCACCCGGTGGGCGTTCATCCGCCGCAGCTGGGCGATCACCGCTTCCGGATCCGGCCAGCCCATGATGACACCCACCAGGAATTTTGCTCCGCCCAGGGCCTGCAGGGCAGTCTGCAGGGCGGGATAGGCCAGGGTGGCAAAGTGCTCCGAGCCGTGGCCCACCGGCACCACCGCCTCCTGCCCTTCTCCCAGGGGAAGCAAGGCCCGGGCCAGCAGCAGCAGCTCCTCCTGCCCGGCCAGCACCGGGGCTCCCAGGGACAGGGAACCGAAGCGGCCTGCCCAGCGGCGGCACAGCTCCTCCAGGTGGTCGTATTCCGCACCGTACAGCAGATAGGTGGACTGGATGGCCACGGTGCCGTAGCCTTCCTTCTCCAGCTGCTCCAGGGCTTCCTCGGGGGAGAGAATCACCTCGCCCAGCCGCTGCAGCCTTTTTCGCACGGGAGCGCCGGACCAGGCGTGGCGGATCTCCCAGCCCTCCGCCGCGTCGATGATGGCGGATTCCGCGGCGGCAATGTCCTCCCGGGCCCTGGGCAGGTCAGAGCCGAAGGACACCACCAGCAGCGCCTTTTTCCCACCGGAAGCCGCCTGACGCACCAGAGGCGCCAGCACACTGCTTCCGGGCCGGTAGGTACCCTCCGGTAGCTGGAAAAGCCGGCTGATGACCGCCTGGGTGAAAACCTCCTCCGGCCTTTTCGGAACCGGGTCAAAGCCCTCTCCCACACACAGCACCCAGTCGGCGATGCGCTCCGCCAGGTCGATCTCGTGGAGGGACAGGATGATGCTGATGCCCTTTTCCCGGGCCAGGCGCTCCAGCAGCTCCAGCAGGGCCAGCCTGTGCCTAGCGTCCAGGTAGGAGGTGGGCTCATCCAGCAGCAGGATCCCCGGCTGCTGGCACAGAGCCCGGGCCAGCAGCACCCGCTGCCTCTGCCCGTCGCTGACCCGGTCAAAGGGCAGCTCTGCCAGGTCTTCCCCATGCACCAGGGCGAGAGATTCCTCAATCACCCGCCGGTCCTCTTCCCGCAGGGTGCCGAAGCGGCCGGTGTAGGGGTAGCGCCCGGCGGCGGCCACATCCCGGCAGGTCAGGTAGTCTCCGGCGCTCCGCTCCGTGGTGAGCAGGGCCAGCCCCTTTGCCCTTTCCTGACCGGACAGCTCCCGCAGGTCCCGGCCCTCCAGCAGCACGCAGCCGCCCACAGGCCGCAGCCTGCCCGCCAGGGTACGCAGCAGGGTGGTCTTTCCGCCGCCGTTGGGCCCCAGCAGCACCAGGATCTCCCCCGGCTTCAGGGAGATGGCCACGTTCTCCACCAGGGCGCGGCTGTCGTAGCCTGCCCGGAGGGATTGGGCGGTCAATCGGGATTCATTCATGGATGCCTCCTGTTCCGGCTCAGCATCAGCAGGATCACCACCGGTGCGCCGAACACGGCTGTGACGGCGCTGATGGACAGCTCCGTGGGAGAAAACAGGGTCCTGGCGATCAGATCGCACACCATGCAGAAGATGCCGCCTCCCAGAAAGCAGCCGGGCAGCAGAAGCCTGGGCTGGGTGCTGTTCAGAAGCCGCCGGATGCCGTGGGGCACCGCCACGCCGATGAAGGACACCGGCCCGGCCAGGGCGGTGGCGCAGGCGGACAGCAGGCAGGAGAGCAGGATCAGGGCGGAACGGAACAGAGGCACCCGGACGCCCACCCCCAGGGCGTATTCCTCTCCCAGCAGGAAGGCGCTGATGGGCTTGCACATGAGGCAGGCGGCGGCAAGGGCAAGCAGGATCAGGCTGCCGCAGGGGATCAGGCTGCTCCAGGCCGCGGAGGAAAAGCTTCCCTGGGACCACAGGGGCAGGCTGGCAATGTCCGCGTCCTGGGCGATGGTGATCAGGGCGTCGGTGAGGGCGGAGAAGATGCTGCCGGTCATGACGCCCACCAGCAGCAGCACCGCCATGCCGGACGCTCTTCGGCCGCAAAGCAGCACCAGAGCGGTGCACAGCAGGGCGCCGACAAAGGCAGCGGCCATCTGTCCCCAGAAGGGAAGGGCATGGCCCGCGGCGGAGGAGAGGAGCATCACCAGGGCAACGGCGAAGCGGGCACCGCTGCTTACGCCCAGCACATAGGGCCCGGCGATGGGATTCCGGAAATAAGTCTGCAGCAGGTAGCCGGAGACGGACAGGGCGCCCCCGATCAGGGCGGCCTCCAGCACCCGGGGCAGGCGCAGGCTCCAGATCACGCTGAAGGCAGCGGCATCGCTCCGGTCCCCCAGAAGCACCCGGAGAACGATGCCCGCGTCAAGCCGGGTGCTGCCGATGTTCAGGCTGAGGACCAGCACCAGCAGCCACAGGGCGGGCAGCAGGAAAAGCAGGAGGCTCCTGCGGCTCCTTCTCATGGCAGCCGGACCAGGTGGACAGGGGTGCCGCCGGAGAGCATCAGGGCCATATCCCGGATCATGGTGCCCATCTCGGCGGAGGACTGGTACCAGTCGGGAGAGGTGCACCACAGGGAGCCGCTCTGCACCGCCTTGCACTCAGCCAGCAGCGGGCAGCGCTCCAGCAGCTCCGCCTGGGTCTGGGGCTTTCCACCGAAGCTCCAGCAGTATACCAGCACATCCGCCTCCCGGGCCAGGGCAAAGAAGGCCTCCGCCTCCATGGCCTTGGAACCGGTGGTGTCCGGCCAGAAATCCGCCGCGGCGTTCACACCGCCTGCCCGGCTCAGCATGGCGTTCATATAATCCCCGGCGCAGCGGACATACAGGCTGCCATCGGAGGCCACGTGGAAGAACAGCACGGTCTTGCTTTCTCCGGCGGGCTGGAGCTCCCCGACCAGGGCCTGCTGCTCCCGGAAAATCTGCTCCGCCTCATTCTCCCGGTCCAGCAGGACGCCGTAGAGGCGGATCCATTCCAGCCTGCCCATGGGAGAGGCCTCGTGGCTGGACAGGTCGTACAGCACGGGGATGCCCAGCTCCTCCAGCTTCTGCCTGACCTCCGGCTGCTCGTCCAGCTGACTGTTGAACACCGCCAGGCGGGTGCCTTCCGCCAGCACCAGCTCCCAGTCCGGGCTTTTCCAGCTGCCACAGTAGAGCAGGCTGCCCTGCTTCATGGCATCGGCGGTGCCGGGCAGATACCAGGAGTCCAGGTCATAGGTGGTCAGCCGCACGGCATCCAGGGCATCCACTGCCTCGATCAGGGACATGGCATTGGTGAAGGTGACCAGCAGCCGGTCCACCGGGCGGCGCAGCACCACTGTGCCCTCAGGCAGGTCGGCAGGCACCTCCGCCTCCTTGTCCAGCACCAGCAGGGGCGCGCTGCCCTCCACCCGGATCAGCCGGCTGCCGTCCTCCCGCAGGTCCACGGAGAACAGCTCCGCCTCCTCCAGGGGCATCGGCTCGGCCAGGGCCAGACAGGGAAGGACCAGAAGGGCCAGAATCAACAGAAAAAGCTTTTTCAAGCAGATCACCTCATTTGCCCAGTGTGATTTCTTCTTCATCGCACAGCCGCTCAAAGCCGCCCAGGGCGATGGCGGGTTTGGTTTTCCCGTGGAAGTCGCTGCCGCAGGTGATCAGCCGGTGATTCTCCCGGGCCTGGGCCAGGTAGAATTCGCTCTGCTCCCGGCTGTGGTAGCTGCTGAAGCACTCGATGCCGTCCATGCCCAGCTGCAGGATGGGCCGGAGCAGCTCCCCGTGGCCCTTCAGGTTCTGCCCGGGATGGGCCAGCACCGCCTGGCCGCCGGTGGCATGGATGATCCGGATGATCTCCGCCATGTCCGGGTAGTGCATGGGCGCGTGGCAGGGCTTTCCCTGGGAGCAGAAGTCCCAGTAAAAATTCACATAGGGGTTGTCGCTGCGCTCTCCGCCGGGGCGGTAGGGCTTCAGCAGGGGATGCTCCGCGTAGTCCGGCCGGTTCAGCAGCACCTCTCCGAACATTTCGCCGGTCCAGCTGTCCTCCCAGGAGCAATCCGCGGAGACCCGGCGCATTTCCTCCTCGGAGACATCAAAGCCCAGCCCCCGGATCTTTTCCAGCATCAGATAGGAGTTGGCCTTCGTCTGCCGGGCGATGTTCAGGCGGATCTCCTCGTAGGCCGGGTCGGTATACCGGATGCCGTAGCCCAGCACGTGGAAATTCACCTGCCGGAGGGTGCAGTCGATCTCGATGCCGGTCAGACAGGTGATGCCGGCCGCCTTTGCCGCCTCCAGGGCCTCTTCGCAGCCCTGTACCGTGTTGTGGTCCGTTACCGCCATCCGGGTGATGCCGGCGGAAACGCACTTTTCCACCAGCCGGGCGGGAGAGAATTCACCGTCATCGCTGAAGCGGGAGTGCATGTGCAGGTCAATGGTGTTCATCATGGCCTCCTGAAAGATTGACGCCCGGCGCCTTTTATGATAAAATCAACATAATCGGAAAAGGAGGAAACCGGAAATGAAAAAAGCGATTGCCATTCTGCTGACCCTGGTCCTGTGCCTGGGCTGCGCCTCCGCCATGGCGGACAGGCTCATGGTGCATATCTATGCCCTGTGCTACGACACCAATCATGTGGGCAGCAAATGGGAGGCCCGCCACTATATCGGGGGCAATGAGATCTTTGATGGCGATGTGGTGGACCTGGACATCAACCAGTACGACATCACCACCACCATCGGCACCCTGGAGCTGTCCCCCGAGGAGGGTACGGTGGTCACCTCCTATAACGTGACCGGCAACCGCCTGACGAAGGGCTTTACCGTGGACCAGTATCTCACGGTGACGGAGGACAAGGGCATCTACAAGGGCAACTGGTGCGAATGGTATGTGTATTATACCTTCACCCCTGTGGATAATGCCCTGGTGCTGAACTGAACCCATGGCTGAGGAGCAGAAGCCTGTGGGACGGTTCGCTCCCACGCCCAGCGGCAGGCTGCATCTGGGGAATCTTCTCTGCGCCATGCTGGCGTATTTGTCCGTTCGCAGCCGGAACGGACTTTTTTTGCTGCGCATTGAGGACACGGACATTCCCCGGTGCCCCCGGAAAAACACGGAGCAGGTGCTGCGGGATCTGGAGCGCCTGGGCTTCGAGTGGGACGGGGAGGTGCTGCTCCAGTCGGAGCGGGGAGAAATCTACCGGGAAGCCCTGGAACGGCTGGAGGAGCAGGGGCTGATCTATCCCTGCTTCTGCACCCGGGCAGCTCTGCATCAGGGCATGGCCCCCAATCAGGGGGACACCCGGTATGTGTATCCCGGCACCTGCCGCCGCCTGACCCCGGCGCAGCGGGATATCCTCCGGCTTCAGCGGAGCCCGGCGATCCGGGTCCACCTGCCGGAGGAGGTCATCGGCTTTGACGATCGGCTTCAGGGCCGCTATGAGGAAAACATTGCCCGGGAGACAGGGGACATGATCCTGCGGCGCAGCGACGGCCTGTGGGCCTATCCCCTGTGCGTGGTGGTGGATGACGGCCTTTCCGGGATCACATAGGTGGTGCGGGGCCGGGACATCCTGACGGCCACCCCGGGGCAGATCTTCCTGCAGCGGGCTTTAGGGTATCCCGTGCCGGAATACGCCCACATTCCCCTTCTGACGGATGGGCAGGGCAGGCGCCTGGCCAAGCGGGACAGGGACCTGGATCTGGACGCCCTGCTGCAGCGCCACACCGTGGAGGAGCTGCTGGGCATCCTGGCCTTCAGCTGCGGCCTGCTGGAGGGGCCGCAGCCGGTCACCTGGCCGGAGCTGATCCGGAGCTTCTCCTGGGACAGGGTCAGGACGGAGGATTGCCGTCTGCCAGCCACTGTGTGAGCAGCCGGGCTACGCCCTCCTCCCGAACGGAGGGGCAGACCAGGTCGGCGGCGGCCTTCACCTCGTCGGAGGCGTTTCCCATTGCCACGCCGGTGCCGCAGGAGCGGAGCATGGTCAGGTCGTTCACCGCGTCCCCGAAGGCGGCGCTGCTTTCCACGGGCAGGTCCATCATTTCCAGCAGCTTTTTCACGCCGTCCGCCTTGGAAAAACGGAGATCGTTGAATTCCATACTGACGCCGTCCGGGTGCAGCTCCGCGCCCAGCGGCGTTTTGTATTTCAGCACCGCTTGCCGCTGCTCCTGGGTGCGGGTGACGAATTCCAGCTTCAGCACCCGGGAGAACACGGCGTTTTCGTCGTAATCATGGGTCAGGTTGAAGATGCGGTAGTGATGGTAATAATCGATCATGTCCTGCCAGGCCGCGGGAAAATAATTGCTGCTGTCGGTCTGCAGGGCATAGTGGATCCCCTGGGCTTCCAGGAAGCGGGCGGCATCCCGGCAGGCTTCCTCCGGCAAAAAACGGCAGCTGCTTTCTCCGCCCAGCACCACCTGGGCCCCGTTGGAGAGGATCATGCCGTCGGCATGCACCTCGCTGAGGAAATCCGGCACGGCGCTGGAGGGCCTTCCGCTGGCGATGACGCACCGGGCGCCCGCTGCCTGGGCCTTGCGGATGGCGGAGAGCACGGCGGGCCGGACGCCTGCCTCCCCGGGAACGTAAAGGGTGCCGTCAATATCGAAAAACAAAGCCTTGTACTTCATTCTTTCCTCCGAAGGAAGGGGATTCTCAGGCCGCCCTCGCTGACCAGCACCGCCAGGAAGATCAGCAGGAAGCCCAGCCCCAGCCTGAGGGTCAGGGCCTCACCGCCCACCAGGGTGGCGATGAGGAAGCCGAACACGCTCTCCAGGCTCAGCAGGATGGCGGACTGGGAGGCGGGGGTCATGCTCTGCCCCAGGTTCTGCAGCAGCAGCGCCGCGGCGGTGCACAGCAGGGACAGGTAGATCAGGGCGGGCAGGCAATCGGCGGGCACCCGCCAGGGAATGGGCTCGGTCAGCAGGGTATACACCAGCAGGATGACCGCCACGGTAAGGAACTGCACCACGGTGGCGGCGAGCATGTCGTCCTCCTCGCCCCAGCGGCTGAGCAGGGTCACCTGGAAGGCGTAGAACAGGCCGCTGAGCAGGCTCAGCCACTCTCCGGTATCGATGGTCAGATCCCCGTCCAGGCTGACCAGCCCGATGCCCATCAGGCACAGCAGGGCGGCACCCCAGTTCCGGGCGGCGGGCCTGCGGCGGAACAAAAGCCAGTTCACGAAGGGCACCAGCAGGGTATACACCGCCACCAGAAAGGCGTTCTTTCCGGCGGTGGTTCTTTCCAGCCCATAGGTCTGGGCCAGGTAGGAGGCGGTCAGCACCACGCCCACCACCATGCCGTGGAGCAGGGTGGCGCGGGAGATCCGCTTCAGCCGCTTCCGGAAGATCACCGCCAGCAAAAGCCCGGCCCCTGAAAAACGGATGGACAGCAATACCGGTGTCGATATGCTGTCCAGCGTGTTTTTGGTTACCAGGAAGCTGCTGCCCCAGATCAGGGTGGCGGCCAACAGGAGAAGCCGCCCCAGGGTGGGAGATTTTTTCATTTGTCCTCTGGCTCCATGCCCTCGGTCCGCTCGGCGATGATGTACCGGGGCCGCGCCTTGGTCTCCAGGTAAATTTTGCCGATGTATTCGCCGATGATGCCCAGGAACAGGGAGATCATGCCGCACATGAAGCACACGATGCAGGTCATGCTGGCCCAGCCGGACACGGCGTTTCCGGTGAGGGCGGCGATCACGGCCCAGATGATGCCGATGAAGCTGATCAGGGAGATGAACAGGCCGGTGAAGGTGATCAGCCGGATGGGCTTCACCGACAGGCTGGTGATGCCGTCAAAGGCCAGGCCGATCATCTTCTTCAGGGGATAGTGGCTTTCCCCGGCCAGCCGCTCGTGGCGTTCGTAGTAGACGCTGGTGGATTTGAAGCCCACCAGGGGCACCATGCCCCGCAGGAACAGGTTGACCTCCTTGAAATTGGCAAACTCCCGCAGCACCCGGCTACTCATCAGGCGGTAATCCGCATGGTTGAACACCACCTCGGCGCCCATGGCATTCATGAACTTATAGAAGCCCTCGGCGGTGAAGCGCTTGAAGAAGGTGTCCGTGTCCCGCTTGGAGCGTACGCCGTACACCACGTCGCAGCCCTCCAGGTAGTTTTTCACCATTTCATCCATGGCATTGATGTCGTCCTGACCGTCGCAGTCGATGGAGATGGTGATGTCGCACCTTTCCTTTGCCTCCATCAGGCCGGCCAGCACCGCGTTTTGGTGGCCCCGGTTCCGGCTCTGGGCAATGCCCTGGTAGTGGATGTCCTGAGACGCCAGGGAGGTGATGATCTCCCAGGTCCGGTCCTTGCTGCCGTCGTTGACGAACAGCACCCGGCTTTCATCGGTGATCAGGTTTTCCTTCACCAGCTGCCGGAGCTTGTCCAGGAACATGGGCGCGGTCTGGGGAAGCACAGCCTCCTCGTTGTAGCAGGGAATGACCATATAAAGACAGGGTGTGGCCCGCATAACAGCCTCCGGTCAGGAGAAGAGCTTCTCCAGCTCCTCGTATTTTTCGTGGGTGATCAGGGCGTCCTGGTCCGTTCCCTCCAGCTTGACCACGTAGGTCCAGCGGCCATAGGGCTGAATGGAGGAAATGGCGTTCAGGTTGATGATGTAGCTCTTGTGGCAGCGGAAGAAGTCCGGGCTCAGCCGGGCTTCGGTCTCGCTCAGGGTCTCGGTGGTCATGTACCGCCGGCCCTCCTTGCAGTAGATCACGGTGGTGCGGTCCTCCCGCTGGATCAGCAGGATATCCTCCATGCTGATGACGTAGGACTCCTCCCGGCCCTTCAGCAGCAGCCTGCCTCCGCCGGGTCTGGGCGGCCTTCCGGGGGGCGGCATGGGCGGCTCGGGAGGCCCCTGCAGCCTTTCCCGGATCCGGAAAAGGGTCTGGGTCACCCGGCTCTCGTTAAAGGGGTTCAGCAGGTAGTCGAAGGCGTACACCTCGAAGGCATCCCCCATGTATTCCCCTTTGGCGGCGGTGAAGATGAACACGGTGCGGGGATCCATGTCCTGAATGCTCCGGGCACACTCCACGCCGCTCTTTCCCGGCAGCTCAGCATCCAGGAAAATCACCCGGGGATGCTTCTCCTCTGCCAGGCGGATCAGGGCCTCGCCGTCCTCCGCTTCACCGCACAGGAAAAAGCCCGGTGCCTTTTCCACCAGGCTGTGAAGGACCTGCCGGTCCCGGGAATCCGCATCGGCAATGGCTACGCCGATGGAAGGCGGAACAGGATGCTCCTGCGCCATGTGTTTTCCTCCCTGATTGAGAAAGGCCTCCGCCGGAGAAGACGGAGGACCGAGGGTCAGACCACGAAGGGCTTCAGCTCGCCTTCCAGAGCCGCGCTGTCATCGGAATAGATTTCCAGGGTGATGGGCTTGCTCAGGTCCAGGCTGAAGATCCCCAGGATGGACTTGGCGTCCACCACGTGACGGCCGCTGCGCAGGTCCATCTCGAAGGGATACTTGTTCACCACGTTGACAAAGGTCTTGACGTTCTCCGCCAGGCTCAGACGAATGTTGATCTGCTTCATAATCCGGTACCTCCTACTCGCATTGTATCCATTATAATCGGATTTCCGGGAAAAAACAAGGGGCGAAGTGACCGGATGCAGGATTTATCCGAAATCCGACCACATTATGAAGGTTGACAAAGCCCGCCGTTCATTGTAAACTAAATCAATTTCATCTATAGCAGGAGGCCGTGACATGGCGTACTATTATTCCGAACCCAGCCATACCTTCAGTGAGTATCTGCTCATCCCCGGCTACACCGATGAGAGCTGCGTTCCCTCCAATGTTTCCCTGAAAACTCCGCTGACCCGGTTCCGCAAGGGACAGGAGGAGCCGGCCATCAGCCTGAATATTCCCCTGGTCAGCGCCATCATGCAGTCTGTCAGCGATGACAAGCTGGCCATTGCCCTGGCCAAGGAAGGCGGCCTGAGCTTCATCTATGGCGCTCAGAGCATTGAGAATGAGGCGGCCATGGTGGCCCGGGTGAAGAACCACAAGGCCGGCTTTGTGGTCTCCGCCAGCAACCTGACCCCGGAAAACACCCTGGCGGACGTGCTGGCCCTGAAGGAAAAGAACGGCTTCTCCACCGTGGCCATCACCGAGGATGGCACCGCCAACGGTCGCCTGCTGGGCATCGTGTCCAGCCGTGATTACCGGGTCTCCCGCATGACCGGCGATCAGAAGGTGGCGGAGTTCATGACGCCCCTGGAAAAGCTGGTGACCGCTCCCGCGGAAACCACCCTGAAGCAGGCCAATGACATCATCTGGGAGCACAAGCTGAATTCCCTGCCCATTGTGGACAAGGATGGCCACCTGATGTACTTCGTCTTCCGGAAGGACTATTCCTCCCACAAGGAGAACCCCCTGGAGCTGCTGGACAGCAAGAAGCGGTACCTGTGCGGCGCCGGCATCAACAGCCGGGACTACGAGCAGCGGGTGCCTGCCCTGGTGGAGGCCGGCGCGGACGTGCTGTGTATCGACTCCTCTGAGGGCTATACCTGCTGGCAGGCCAAAACCATCCGCTGGATCCGGGAAAAGTACGGCGACAGCGTGAAGGTGGGCGCCGGCAACGTGGTGGACCGGGATGGCTTCCGCTTCCTGGCGGAGGCGGGTGCCGATTTCGTGAAGATTGGCATCGGCGGCGGCTCCATCTGCATCACCCGGGAGACCAAGGGCATCGGCCGCGGCCAGGCCACCGCTGTCATTGAGGTGGCGGCTGCCCGGGATGAGTACTTCAAGGAGACCGGCATTTATGTGCCCATCTGCTCCGATGGCGGCATCGTGCATGATTACCACATGACCCTGGCCCTGGCCATGGGCGCGGACTTCCTGATGCTGGGCCGGTACTTCGCCCGCTTTGATGAGAGCCCCACCAACCGGGTGATGATCAACGGCGTGTATATGAAGGAGTACTGGGGCGAGGGCTCCAACCGGGCCCGGAACTGGCAGCGGTACGATCTGGGCGGCGCCCAGCGGCTTTCCTTCGAGGAAGGCGTGGACAGCTACGTGACCTACGCCGGCCCTCTGCACGACAATGTGGAGATCAGCCTGTACAAGGTGAAGTCCACCATGTGCAACGTGGGCGTGACCAACATCCCCGACCTGCAGAAGAACGCCCGGCTGACCCTGGTGTCCTCCACCTCCATTGTGGAGGGCGGCTATCACGATGTGGTGCTGCACACGGCGGGCCAGCAGATCAACCGGTAACGGAAAAGAAAAACAAGAGCGCCGGAGCGGTTCAAATTGCCGCTCCGGCGCATTTTCTCTGTGAGTGGAATCAGAACAGACCGGTGGCCTTCTCCAGGCACTCCTGCTGGGCCTGCAGCAGGGCCTCGAAATTGGCCTTGTAGTCGGCGGCGGTCTGCTTCAGGGCGGTGATCTCATCGGTCAGGCGGGTATGCTCGTCCTTCAGGCCCCGGAGCTGCTCGTCGGCCTCGCTCTGGGCGCGGGTCAGGATCTCCTTGGCATCGCTCTCGGCCTTGGCCAGGGTCTCATTCTTCAGCTTCTCGGCCATCTCCAGAATGGCAACGGCCTGGGTGCTGGAGGAAGCGGCGGCGGGCTGGGTGTAGGCGGGCCGGGCGGCAGCGGTCTTGGCGTTGGCCTCGGCGGACTCGGCGCGGGCGTTGGCGGCGGCCAGCTGCTGCTGCAGGCTCTTGATCTCATCAGCCCAGCTGTCCATGGTCTCCATGATGTCCTCCAGGAAGTCGTTGACTTCCTTCTTGGAGTAGCCTCCGTTCTCCCGGGCAAAGTCTTTCTGTTCAATCTCGTCGACGGTAACCTTCATATCTCAATGCTCTCCCTTCATGATGATTTTGCAAATATTTCCAACACGACGGGCAATCTGTCCTTTCGTGTAAGAGAACCGATTTCCTTCAGGCGGATCCTTCCGAAATGCCGCACGCTCAGGGTGCAGCCCGCCTCCAGCCGGGTGTCTGTGCCCAGCTCCGGGCGGTGATCCACCTGAACCAGTCCCTGGCGGATCAGCTCCGCGGCTCTGGCCCGGCTGATCTTCATGCCCGAGGCCAGCACGCAGTCAAGCCGCAGGGAGGGCACTGTGTCCCGCAGCAGAACGCCGCTGGGCGGGACGATCACCGGGGGCTCCTCCGGCAGGCTGATTTTGATGGGCGTGCGTCCGGCCTCCTGCCATTCCTCCGGCAGCCGAACCGCCACCTCCGGCAGGGCGAACAGGTAAGCCCTGTCCTGCTGCAGCACCAGATCCCCGAACAGGCTGCGATCCATGCCCAGGGCCATCAGGCTGCCCAGCAGGTCGTTGTGGGCGGGCTGGTTAAAGCGGGCGTTCCAGGTGATCTACACCCACTGTCCGGTGAACTCCGGAGCCTCTTCCTCCGGATGGAAGCAGGGCTGAAGCCGCTCGGCCTCCGGCCAGCCGCCATCCAGGGACAGGGCAACCCCGTGCTCCCGGGCGGCGTGACGGGCATCCGGCACATCTCCGGCGTTGATAAAGCGGCCGCTGACGGGACAGAACCGTTTTTCGGCCCGGGCAGCCAGCTCATCCAGCCGCCTGGCCAGCAGCCTTTGCTCGTCCTGAATCATGCAAAGATGGCGAACAGCCGCTTCAGCATCCACGCGGCCAGCTCAGCCAGCAGCCAGGCTGCCACAGGGGACCAGTCGAAGAACTGGAGCTTGGCGGGCAGGTGGGCGGTGAGGAAGGCGCGGATGGGGGTCAGAATGGGCTCCAGAAAGCGGCTGAGCAGGTCGGTCCACTTGTTCTGGGCGGGCTTCACCCACAGCAGAACGATGTAGATCACCAGGGCGACTTCAAAAATCCAAAGGGCAAGGGAAACAAGCCTGGAAAGAAAATCCATGGGCTCCTCCTTACTTCGGCTTACACACCGAAAATGCTGCGGATGGTGCTGCCGGGGGCGGAACCATACCGGGGCTGATTCGGCTGCTGCCAGCCGGTGGCCTGGTTAGCCTGCTGCTGCCAACCGGTGGCCTGATTTGCCTGCTGCTGCCAGCCGGTAGCTTGATTGGGCTGCTGCCAGCCGGCGGCCTGATTTGCCTGCTGCTGCCAACCGGTGGCCTGACTGGGCTGTTGCCAGCCGGCGGAGGGATTGGCCTGCTGCCGGGGCGGCTGGGACTGGCTGTCCGGATTGATGGCCGCGTCCAGCATCACCATCACGGTGGTGGGGGCAATCAGGTAAATGCGCTGGGCCGCGGAGATGGCGGTCATGCTGCACTGCAGGGTGAAGGCGGCGCCGGTGAGCATATCCAGGCAGCGCTGCACCTCCTCATGGGAGCTGATGCTTTCCATGCTGACGATGACGCTTTCCTGATTCCGCATGAATTCAATGATGCGGAAGCAGGCGCTGACGCTGACCAGGAGAGCCACCCGCTCGCAGTGGCGGTAGGCCCTGCCATCCTCGGCCACGAAGCTGCCGGGCATGTAGCTGATGTTGTCCTGGGTGGGCACACCCTGCTGCTGGGGCTGCTGCATATCCGTCCAGCCGCTGCGCTGGGGCTGCTGCACCCCGGTCCAGCCGGTGTGCTGAGGCTGCTGGGCGTTGGTCCAGCCGGTGTGCTGGGCCTGCTGCATGCCCGTCCAGCCGGTATGCTGGGGCTGCTGGGCCTGAGCCATCTCATTTTCGGGGTAGGCCTGGGCCGTGGCTGGCTGAGGCTCCTGCACGGGCTGCCCGGCAACCGGATAATCCGCCAGGCTGGGGGTATTCTGGGTGGCAAAGGGATCCTTCCGCATGGCGGTGGGACGATAGCTGCTGATGCCGCCGTTGGGCATGCGGCTGGCGTCCTGCTCCTGACTGCCGGACAGGAAGCTCTTTGCCTTGTTCAATAAATCCTTGAAGGCCATTCCATTTCCTCCAGATGCTCAATGGGTACCGTAATCCCTGGGCCCGAAGAGCCCGCTGCCGATGCGCACCATGGTGGCGCCGTACCGGGCAGCCAGCAGATAATCTCCGCTCATGCCCATGGACAGCTCCTCCATGCGGATCCTCTCCGGGGCATCCTGCCGCAGCTGGTCAAACAGGCTGCGCATGTTGCCGAAGAGCCGGGACAGGTACGCCTGATCCGGGGTGTTGGGCATGACCGCCATCAGCCCCCGGACCTGAATGCCTTCCATCCGGGCCAGCTCCTGCAGGAAGGGGCGCAGCTCCTCGGGAGCAATGCCGCCCTTCTGCTCTTCACCGGCGGGAGATACCTGCACCAGGCAGGGCATCACCCGTTCGTGCTTGATCGCCTGGCGGTTGATTTCCTCCGCCAGGGACATGCGGTCCAGAGACTGGATAAGGCATACATCCTCTATTATATATTTTACCTTGTTGGATTGCAACCTTCCAATCATGTGAAACTGAAAATTTTCTTTCAGCGCCGGCAGCTTTTCCCGGATCTCCTGCACATGGTTTTCCCCGATTTCGGTGTAGCCCAGCTCCTTCAGGGGCAGGATCATCTCCACGGGATGCAGCTTGGTCACCGGGATCAGCTTCGGGGCAGGATAGCGCCCCTCGGAGGCTTCAGCCAGCTGGGCTGTGATTTTTTCAACCCTTTGGCGGAGCAGTGCCGGGAAATCTTCTTCCATGATGTGGGGTCACCTCGGTTTTTACATTTTTGGCTTGCGGTGGATGTGGTCTTCTGTGCTTCAGATCCGGATCAGCTCATATTCCCTGCTGCCCAGGCCGATCTTTTCGGCATGCTCCAGGCAGGTGCGCCATTCGGTTTCCGGATTGGAATTCAGGAAATGATCGTGATGATCGTGGAAATCCGCCTTGCGCATATTGTCTCCCAACTGGCTGCCGGGCAGCGGCTCGGCCTTCAGGCAGGCGTCGGCGCAGGCCTGGTCCAGGGCCAGGGGATCAAAGGAGGCGAACATGCCGATATCCGGCAGGATGGGCGCGTCATTCTCACAGTGGCAGTCGCAGTTGGGGGAAATATCCATCACCAGGGAAATGTGGAACTGGGGACGCCCGTCCACTACGGCCTTGGTGTATTCCGCCATCTTCCGGTTCAGCAGCGTCACGGCGTTGCCCTCGTTGAACTCAATGGCATCGAAGGCGCAGCTGGCGATGCAGCGGCCGCAGCCTACACAGTGGTTGGGATCCACGGACATCTTCCGCTTCTCTCCATCGAACTGCAGGCCGTTGTTGGCGCACTCCTTCATGCAGCGGCGGCAGCCCCGGCACAGCTCCTCATTGATGTGGGGCTTGCCGTTGCTGTGCTGGTCGGTCTTGCCGGCCCGGGAGCCGCAGCCCATGCCGATGTTCTTGATGGTGCCGCCGAAGCCGGTCATTTCATGGCCCTTGAAGTGGGTCAGGCTGATGAACACATCCGCGTCCATGATGGCCCGGCCGATGTAGGCCTCCTTCACGTACTCGCCGTTTACCGGCACCGCCACGTCATCGGAGCCCTTCAGACCGTCGGCGATCAGAATGGGGCAGCCTGCGGACAGGGGCGTGAAGCCGTTCTCCCAGGCGCAGTACAGGTGCTCCAGGGCGTTTTTCCGGCTGCCGGGATACATGGTGTTGCAGTCTGTCAGGAAGGGCTTGCCTCCCAGGGAACGCACCACGTCCACCACGGCCTTGGCGTAGTTGGGCCGCAGGAAGCTGACATTGCCCATCTCACCGAAGTGCATTTTGATGGCGACAAACTTGCCGTCCATGTCGATATCACCGATGCCGGCAGCCTTGATCAGCCGCTGCAGCTTTTTGGGCAGGCCGTCTCCGTTGGCCTGGGTGCGGAAATCCGTAAAATAAACCTTGGACATATGCTTCCTCCTCCATATGGAAATTCCGGCAGTGCGCGCCACCTGAGCCCAGAATAAAGTTTACCATAAGCTTTCCGGACTGTCAAGGAAAGGGGAGGAGGAACGGCACCAGAGAAAATAAACCGACGATTGATCAAAAAGATTATGTCTTGCGAAATGCCATACGTTGTTGTAAAATAATCAACAGTCCATTACAGGAGCGGGAATGCCTGCTGATGAGGCATTGGCTGAGCCGGAGAGGAGCCTTCCGTGACGGAAGAATGGCAATAAAAAATGGGATCGGAACGACCCCCTTGGAGGTATGTCATGCCTGCTCATAAGGAAAGAAATCTCAACGTGGAGCTGCTGCGGCTCTTTGCCTGTCTGCTGGTGGTGGCTCATCACCTGATCGTGGGAACCGGCCTGGACAAGCAGGTGCTGCTGGCGGTGGCGGTGAACGATGTGCCCATCTTTTTCTCCATCACCGGCTGCTTCTGGTTCACCGGAGACAAGACCTGGGGCCGGACGGTGCTGGACCACCTGAAGCGGGTGATTTTGCCCTGCCTGATCACCCTGTGCCTGCTGCATGCTTTTCAGGATTATTTTAGCGGCAGCACCCTGCTGCCCACCGCGGTGTGTCTGCCGGATTTCGGCGGCATCCTGCAGGGACTGCTGCAGCTGGATTTTGAAAAGTGGCAGCCCTTTTCGGATCACCTGTGGTATATTTGCTCCTTCACGGAGCTGCTGATCTGGTGGCCCATTGTGCGGCTGGTGATTCAGAAGGGAGAGAAGAAGCTGATTCCCACCCTGCTGTGGGTCACCTTTGCCGCCCTGGTGCTTCAGGACATTGCCACGCTGTTGCCCACCGGCTGGAGGCCCTGGTGGCCCAAGGCCTACACCAGCTTTTCCCTGTATATTTTCTTCATGCTGATCGGCTATGAGATGTATCAGCGCCGGGAGCAGCTGCGCGGGGCGAAGACGGCGTGGCTGGGCGCGGGCCTGTTCCTGGTGCTGACGGCCCTGCGGGTGCTTCTGTCGGTGCTGGCCTGGCGGCTGGGAGTGACCAGCTATTTCTCCGGCACGGTGACCAGCCTGCAGATGCCCATCCTGATCAGCCTGTGGATGATTTTCCTGGCGATTCCCGTGGGAAACAGAGCGGGCAGGGTGATCCGCTTCTTCTCTTCCTCCAGCTATCTGATCTTCCTGGTCCACATGGCGGTGATGCACAAGCTGGATGCCATGGGGCTCCTGGACAGGCTGCATACGGCCCTGAACGGTCTGGGCACCCTGGGCGGCGGCATCTATCTGCTGGCAGCGACGCTGCTGGTGTTCCTCCTGTCCTGGCTGATCACCCTGCCCTTCAAGGCGCTGGGCGGATGGATCAGGGGGCTGCGGACGAAGTCCGCCGCTTGAATAAAGCCTTCCCCTTCGGGGAAGGTGCCCGAAGGGCGGAAGAGGTAAGCGGCGCTGCCTGATCAAAGTAGAAAATCAGAACACGAAAAAGGCTCCCCGGCCAAATCGGTTGGGGAGCCTTGCTTATTCGGTTGCTCAGTCCTTCAGGGCGGCGGTGTCGATCTTGGCGTTGGCGGCCTCGACCCACTGCTCCACCTGCTCGCTGTAGTACTCGCTCTGCTTCTCGGACAGCACGTCCTCCTGCAGCACGTCCCGCACCTCATCCAGGGTGACGGGGCCTTCCTCCACATCGGAGACATACTTCACGATGTAGTAGCCGTAGCTGCCGGCGGTCTTGGGAGACACCTGGCCCACCTCGGTCAGGGCAAAGGCGGCATCCACAAAGGCGGAATCCATGCCGCTCATGCCCTCGCACACGGCGTAGCCGGTGGCGGCGGTGGCGGCACCTTCCTGCATGCCGGGATCCTCGTTGTACTCGGCGGTCAGGGCATCCCAGTCGGCATCGGGCTCGGCCAGCTTGGCAATGACCTCGTCAGCCTTGGCGTCGATGTTGGCATAAGCGGTGGCGGTGACCTCGTCCACCTTGGCCTGGGCCTCAGCGGCGGTGGCCTTGGCAGTCTCCAGCTGATCCAGCAGAGCGGTCTGCTCCTCGGTGATGTCGGTCACGGTGCTCCGGTCGGCCAGAGCGGCGTCCACATCCTCGATGCCGGTGTCAGACAGGGAGGTCTCCAGGTTGGTCACGGTGGTGTTGGCCTCGGTCAGGGCGGCGCTGGCCTCGTCGATGGCGGTCTGATCCTCATCGGTGAACTTCACCAGGATCTGCTTCACCATGCGGTAGCCGGCGGGCCGGTAATAAACGGTGGAGCCGTTGTTCACGGAGGTGCCGTAGGAGCTCAGGCTGCTTTCATAGGTGCTCTTGGCGCTCTCCACCCGGCTGTCCAGCTCGGCCTGGAGATCCTCATCCGTCACGGTGACGTCCTTCACCACCTCCGCCTCCAGCTTGGTGGTGATGGCGGACTTGGTGTAGGACTCCAGCAGATCGTCGTAGGTCACGCCTTCCTCGGCCATGCCCGCCACGATGGCAGCCTCCAGCTCATCACCCTCCAGGGTGGTGTCAGCCAGGTAGGTGGACTGGTAGGAGGACTTGTAGCTCTCCCAGGTGGAGTCGGCATTGGCCGTGGCCTCTGCGGTCTCCTCCTCGGTCAGGGTGATGCCCATCTCGGCGGCCTTCATGGCGATGACGTCTTCCTGGATCAGGCTGTCGATGACATACTGCTGAGCCTCAGCAATGTTGTCAGCGTCGGTCACGTCATAGCTGTAGCCGAACATGGCATAGTAGTAAGCGTACTCATTCAGGTAGGACTCGGTGGCGTCCTTGATTTCGCCCTTGGTGTGGACATAATCGCCCACCTTGATGATCTCGGTGGCGCGGTCGACCGCTTCGTCCTTTTCCACCAGGGAGCAGCTGCAGGTCACCAGCAGGATGGCAGCCATCATCAGGGCAAGAAGTGCTTTCTTCATGAGAAACCCTCTCCGTTCATGTGTATTGGAACCTGTTCGCTATTATAACCCAAACTGCGGGGAATGGCAAGTGAAATAAATGTGAATATGAAGGATTCCGTCAGGCGGCGTCGTCCGAAACGTCCTCGTCAGAGGGTTCGTCCTCCTCTTCTTCGGGAGATTCTTCCTCCTCTTCAGGGGATTCTTCCTCCGCGTCCTCCTCGGAGGGTTCGCCGCCGTCCGCTTCGTCCGCGGGCACCATGCCCAGCTCCACGTACAGGGTATAGTAGTCGTCATAGAGGCCCAGGCAGGCGTCCATGCCGGGGTTGGCGGAGAAGGATTTCTGCAGCACGGTCTCCCAGGAACCGTACTTTTCATACAGGGAATCGGCGGTGGGGCCGTCCTCGTTGCCATAGGTATCCAGGTTGCTCTGCTTCACCTTGGCCAGGCCTTCCGGGTCATTATCGTAGGCGGCCAGCCGGAGGCGGTTCCGCTCGGCACTGACGGCCCGGGCCATTTCCTCGATGGAAGCTCCCTGGTCGCGCATTTCCCGCAGAATGTCATACATGGTGTACAGGCTTTCATGGTAAGCCAGGCGCGTTTCCCGGGCTTCGGCCACCCATTCCGGGTCGCTCCAGTCGTAGCTTGCGTATTCACTCAGGCGGGCGGAATCCGGGCTGGGGGAAAAGCCATACACCGCGTCTGGATTCTCCACGATGTCCTTCATGGCGGTGGGGTTCTTGGTGGGATCATGGGTATAGGCGGCAGCCAGGGCGGGGATCAGCAGGGCAAGGATGGTCAGGAAAGAAAGAAGCCTGCGCAGCATGGAAAAAAATCCTCCTGTTCGAATGGATGCCGTTATTTTATCACAAAGATAACCGGGAATCAACGGAAAACAAAAAGCCCGGCGCGTTTGCCGGGTTTTTCCCAAACTGCAGGGCCGAAGGAGTCCAGAGGGCGATCGGAAAGCCCTCTGGTCGCCTCCGCAGAGGC
>R11__coassemble_293_pt1 | contig 35457 bp, 37 predicted proteins | sample R11__metabat2_high_PE_049 | metagenome-assembled genome bin R11
GGAGGCGGTCGGGGCCCATCAGCTTCTTCCGGGCAATCAGCCAGGTCAGCATGTGAATAGCCCGGCAGCCGATGACCCCCGGAAGCCCGCTTTCCCCCACCAGCACCCGCTTGGAGGCGGCAAAGCGGGGATCTGCTCCTCCCAGAGGCCGGAAGCGCAGGAAGCCATCCTCCGTGGCCGAGGTGATCTGCAGCCCGATTTCCTCCATGGGCGCAACGCACAGGGTGTCATCGCCGCCCTGCTTCCGGGCGATCACATTGCCCATCCGGTCGATCCCGGTCTCCACGCCGGGGAATTCCTCCAGCAGGGCCGAAAGCAGGCGGCGCATTTCCCCGGAATCCCCTTCCGGGCAGCGAGCCGTGCTTAATTTTTCCAGTTGCTTCAGCTCCACAGTTCCGCCTCCCAGCTCTCGTCCAGGCTCATCAGGAAATCCGCCAGCAGGGCCGCCCCCTGCTCCAGCACCGCCGCGTCCACCGTTTCCACCGTGGTGTGCATGTACCGCAGGGGCAGGCTCAGCAGCACGCAGGGCACGCCGCCCCGGCTGATGCCAACCAGGTCCGCGTCCGTGCCCGTGTCTCCGTTCACCGCCGCCACAGACAGGGGAATTTTCTTCTTCTCTGCCAGCTTCATCACCCGCTTCGCCAGCTCCGGCTGCAGGAAGGGCCCCACGGCGATATTCATCCGGTCCATGGGGATGGTGGTGTCCGGCTTGTCACCGGGAATGGGCCCGTGATCCGCGTCCAGCACCACCGCCAGCTCCGGCTGCAGGGCAAAGGCCGCTGCGGCGGCGCCCCGCTCCCCCACCTCCTCCTGGGAGGTGAACACATATTGCAGCTCCGCGGGATATTGCTTCCCTGCCAGCAGCTCCGCCGTCTTCACCAGCAGGACGCCGCAGGCCCGGTTATCCATGGTTTTGGCGGCGATGCGCTCTCCCAGCAGATTGACCGCCGGGGCGTCAAAGGTCACCGCGTCCCCGACCCGGATTTTTTTCTTCGCTTCCTCCACCGTCAGCCCGGTCTCCACCGCGAGGCCCTTCAGCGGGAAGCACTGATCTCCGTTCTCTCCCTTTTCACGGGGAAGGATCACCCCGGGCAGCTCGCCCTCCGAGGTGTGGACGATGACCCGGGCGCTCGGCAGCGTGCGGTCGTCAATGCCGCCGATATGCTCCAGCCTGAGCCCGCCGTCCGAGAAAAAGCCGCTGACCATCAGGGCAATCTCGTCCGTGTGGGCGCAGAGCATCACCCGGGGGTCCTTGCCGCCCCGCCGGGCGATCACATTGCCCATCCGGTCTGCCGAAATTCCATCCACAAAGGGACGGATCTGCTCTCCGAACCAGGCCGCCGCCTCGGTTTCCTGCCCGCTGGGGCCGAAAAGAGCCGCCGCCCGGGCCAGCATTTCCCTCGTATTCATCCGCCAACGCCTCCTGTTTCCAGAAGAGTATACCATATTTATGCTTTCAGCGCAATTGCGCACTTGCAACAAAACCGATTCTCCTGTATAATACAGAGTGCGGGTTCGCGCTTATTTGCCTTGCCTGCGGATCAATGTACCATCAGGAGATTATGCGAATATGAATTTTTTCAAGAAACTGTTCGGGGGTTCTGACGACGCGGAAGTCAAAAAGCTGCAGAAAACCGTGGACGTCATCTGTGCCCTGGAAAACGAATACAAGCAGCTCAGCGACGAGCAGCTCCGGGCCAAGACCCAGGAGTTCCGGGAGAGGCTGAGCAAGGGAGAGACCGAGGACCAGATCCTGCCCGAAGCCTTCGCCACCGTGCGGGAGGCTGCCGACCGGGTGCTGGGCATGCGTCCCTATCCCGTGCAGCTGATGGGTGGCATCGTGCTGCACCAGGGCCGCATCGCCGAGATGAAGACCGGTGAAGGCAAGACCCTGGTGGCTACCCTGCCCTCCTATCTGAACGCTCTGGCCGGCAAGGGTGTCCACGTGGTCACCACCAACGACTACCTGGCCCGGCGTGACAGCGAATGGATGGGCAAGGTGCACCGCTTCCTGGGCCTGAGCGTGGGTCTGATCGTTCACGACCTGGATTCCAAGCAGCGCCGGGAGGCCTATGCCTGCGACATCACCTACGGCACCAACAACGAGATGGGCTTCGACTACCTGCGGGACAACATGGTGGTGCGGGCCTCCAACCTGACCCAGCGGGGTCACCACTTCGCCATCGTGGACGAGGTGGACTCCATCCTGATCGACGAGGCCCGTACGCCCCTGATCATTTCCGGTCAGGGAGACAAGAGCACCGAGCTGTACGAAAAGGCGGACGTGGTGGTCCGGGCCCTGAAGAAAGACGTCCACTACACCCTGGATGAGAAGAAAAAGCAGGTGGCCCTGACGGACGAGGGCGCCGAGCGGGTGGAGCGTGCCTTCGGCATTGACAACCTGAACGACGCGGAAAATTCCGAGCTGAACCACCACATCAACTGCGCCCTGCGGGCCAACGCCCTGATGAAGCGGGATGTGGACTACGTGGTGCAGAACGGCCAGGTCATCATCGTGGATGAATTCACCGGCCGCCTGATGATCGGCCGCCGGTACAGCGAGGGCCTGCACCAGGCCATCGAGGCCAAGGAGCACGTGAAGGTGGAGCGGGAAAGCAAGACCCTGGCCACCATCACCTTCCAGAACTACTTCCGCATGTACGAGAAGCTGTCCGGCATGACCGGTACCGCCAAGACGGAGGAAGGCGAGTTCCAGTCCATCTACTCCCTGGACGTGGTGGAGATTCCCACCAACCGCCCCAACATCCGCAAGGACCTGGACGACATGGTCTACAAGAACAAGACCGCCAAGTTCAACGCGGTGCTGGCCTCCATTGAGGAGCGCCACGCCAAGGGCCAGCCCATCCTGGTAGGTACCGTGACCGTGGAAACCAGCGAGATGCTCTCTCAGCTGCTGCAGCGCCGGGGCATTCCCCATGAGGTGCTGAACGCCAAGAACCACGCCAAGGAGGCCGAGATCGTGGCCCAGGCCGGCCACTGGGGCGCCGTGACCATCGCCACCAACATGGCAGGCCGCGGTACCGACATCCTGCTGGGCGGCAACCCTGAATTCCTGGCCCGCCGGGCGCTTCGCCAGCAGGGCATGGACGAGGAAATGATCGAGGCCGCCACCGGCCACAATGAGGATGTGCCTCCGGAGGTGCTTGAGGCCCGGGCCCAGTATCAGGCTCTGTACACAGACTTCAAGAAGAACACCGATGCGGAGCATGACCGGGTGCTGAAGACCGGCGGACTGCACATCATCGGCACCGAGCGCCACGAGAGCCGCCGTATTGATAACCAGCTGCGGGGCCGTGCCGCCCGTCAGGGCGACCCCGGCTCCACCCAGTTCTTCATCTCCCTGGAGGATGACCTGATGCGCCTGTTCGGCAGCGAGCGCATCGGCACCATGGTGGAGAAGCTGGGCATGCGGGACGATGAGCCGCTGCAGGCCGGCATGCTCACCAAGCAGATCGAGGCCGCCCAGAAGCGCATCGAGGGCCGGAACTTTGAGAGCCGGAAGCATGTGCTGGAATATGACAACGTGATGAACCGCCAGCGGGAGATCATCTACCGCCAGCGTTATCAGGTGCTGATGGGTGAAAGCGTGCAGGACGCCATCCACCGCATGACCGACAAGGTGATCGACTACGCCATGGACCGGTGGTGCGCCGATCCCGACGGAGCCGACTGGGACATCAGCGGCATCACCGCTTACCTGGAGAACCTGGTGGTGCGGCATGGCTTTGTAGCCACCGTTCAGGCCCTGGGAGACGAGGAAGGCCGGGATGCCTTCGCCGAGGCCCTGAAGAAGGAGGCCGCCGAGTTCTACACCGCCCGGGAGGAGGAGCTCACCGGCATCGGCGTGGATATGCGGGAGCTGGAGCGGAACGTGCTGCTGCGCTCCGTGGACCGGCGCTGGATGGATCACATCGACGCCATGGATCAGCTGCGGGACGGCATCGGCTACCGGGCCTACTCCGGCAAGGATCCCGTCACCGAATACAAGATCGAGTCCGCCTCCATGTTCAACGAGCTGAACCACCTGATCCAGGAGGATACCGTGCGCATCCTCTACCAGGCCAAGGTGGAGCGCACCCCCGAGCGGGTGCAGACCGCCAAGCCCATTGAGGGCCGGGTGGCCGGAGATCAGCCCAGGCAGCCCCGGCGGGTCAAGGCCTCCGAAAAGGTGGGCCGGAACGATCCCTGCCCCTGCGGCAGCGGCAAGAAGTACAAGAACTGCTGCGGCCGCAACGAAGCGTAATTTTCCCTCCTGACGACCGAAAGAAAAGAGGAATATCCCTATGCCTATGATCGACCTGCAGCAATACACCCAGGACCTGGACGCGATCCGCAAGTCCCTGGTGGCCTCCGGCGAGGCGCTGCACATCGAGCCCATGAAGGAGCAGATTGCCGAGCTGACCGAGGAGATGAATCAGCCGGAGTTCTGGAACGATCCCGACCGCTCCTCCCGCATCAACCAGAAGCTGGGCAGCCTGAAGAACCGCCTGGCCCACTATGAGAAGCTGCTGTCCACCGCGGACGACATCGAAACCATGATGGAGCTGGCGGAGGAAGAGAACGACGACGCCATGGTGGACGAGGTGGGCGAAGAGCTGATCAGGCTGAAGGAGGACGCCGACGCCCTGGAGCTGGAGACCCTGATGCGGGGCAACTACGACGACAGCTGCGCCATCCTGTCCCTCCACGCCGGCGCCGGCGGAACCGAGGCCCAGGACTGGACCCAGATGCTCTACCGCATGTACACCCGCTACTGCGAGCAGATGGGCTTCACCGTGAAGCTGCTGGACCTGCTGGACGGCGACGAGGCCGGCATCAAGTCCGTCACCTTTGAGGTGGACGGCGACCATGCCTACGGCTACCTGCGGGGCGAAAAGGGCGTGCACCGCCTGGTGCGCATCTCTCCCTTTGATGCCAACGCCCGCCGCCACACCTCCTTCTCCTCCCTGGATGTTTCTCCCATCCTGGATGAGGACAAGGACGACATTGAAATCGACATGAAGGACGTCCGGGTGGATACCTACCACTCCTCCGGCGCCGGCGGACAGAACGTAAACAAGACCTCCTCCGCCGTCCGGATGACCCTCTATCCCACCGGCATCGTGGTTTCCTGCCAGACCGAGCGGGACCAGACCCAGAACCGGGCCACCTGTATCCGCATGCTGAAGTCCCGGCTGCTGGAGCTGCGTGAACGGGAGCGGGAGCAGCAGATGGCAGACATCAAGGGCGAAATGAAGAAGATCGAATGGGGTAGCCAGATCCGCTCCTACGTCTTCCAGCCCTACACCATGGTGAAGGACCACCGCACCAGCTATGAAGAGAGCAACATCGGCGAGGTGATGGACGGCCACCTGGAGGGCTTCGTCACCGCCTACCTGAAGATGCAGTGATGCGCAGGCACGTTCCCTCCCTGCTGGCTGGGCTGCTGGCCGCCGTCAGCGCTGCCCTGCTGCTGCTTTCCGGGCTGATCTGGATGGCCGGGGCATCCTCCGGCGGCATGCTGACCCTGATGCGCCGTTATGCCCCCAGCGAAGTCACCGGCCTGGCGGATGAGGCCTATGAGCCGGTGTGTGAAATGATCACCGTGTACCTCACCGGCGGCCTTTCCGACTTCCAGTACGAGCTGACAAACCCGGACGGTACCACCGTCTCCTGCTTTAACCAGCGGGAGCAGGCCCACATGGCGGATTGCCGGGCGCTTTTCCGGCTGGACCGCGGCGTCTGCCTGGTGTGTGCCGGGCTTTTGCTGTGCTCCATGGCGCTGTGGCGCTTCTGCCGGAGAAAATCCTTCCGGCAGGGTCTGGCCTGGGGTGTGGGCGTGGTCCTGCTCCCGGTGCTTGCCCTGCTGGTGTGGGGCTGCCTGGATTTCAACAGCCTGTTCATCACCTTCCATCGGGTCGCCTTTACCAACGACCTGTGGCTGATGGACTGGCAGACGGACCTGATCATCCGCCTGATGCCCGTGGAATTTTTCATCACCTACGCCGCCATCATCGGTGGGATCTGGCTGCTTGGCCTGGTCCTGGCGGAATTCCTTGCCCTTCGCGGGCTGAAAAAGAGTGTTAACGCATGACCTATGAAGCAAGAATGGCCGAAAAGGCCGAGCTGCTGAAGAAACAGGACCGGGTGCGCATCCTTTCCCTGGAGACCAGCTGCGACGAGACCGCCGCCGCCATCATTGAGAACGGCCGTAGGATCCTGAGCAACGTGGTTTTCAGTCAGATCGACCTGCATGCCCTGTACGGGGGCGTGGTGCCTGAGATCGCCAGCCGGGCCCATGTGGAGGCCTGCGACCGGGTGATCGACCAGGCGCTGAAGGAAGCCGGCCTGACCTTTGATGACATTGACGCCTGCGCCGTGACCTACGGGCCCGGCCTGGTGGGTGCCCTGCTCACCGGCGTCAGCTGTATGAAGGGCCTGTCCTACGCCCTGAACAAGCCCCTGATCGCCGTAAACCACATTGAGGGGCACGTTTCCGCCAATTACCTGACCCATCCTGACCTGGAGCCGCCCTTCCTTTGCCTGGTGGTGTCCGGCGGCCACAGCCATCTGGTGATGGTGGAGGGCTTCGGCCGGTATCGCTGCATCGGGCAGACCATGGATGACGCCGCCGGAGAGGCCTTCGACAAGGCGGCCCGGGTGCTGTCCCTTCCCTATCCGGGCGGTCCCCGGATCGACCGGCTGGCGGAGGAGGGCGATCCTCACTTCCTGAAGCTGCCCACCTCCCATGTGCCCGGCCGGTATGATTATTCCTTCTCCGGCCTGAAAACCGCCTTCCTGAACGCGGTGCACGGCATGGAGCAGCGGGGCGAGGAGCTGCCCAGGGCAGACCTGGCGGCTTCCTTCCGGTACGCGGTGGTTTCCTCCCTGGTGGAGAAGGCCATCCTGGCCGCCCGGGAGGTCCACGCTCCGGCCCTGGCCATGGCCGGCGGTGTTTCCGCCAACAGTCTGCTCCGGCGGATGATGACGGAGGCCGCCGAAAAGGAAGGCATTCCCCTGTACATGCCCCGGATCGATCTTTGCACCGACAACGGGGCCATGATCGGCTCCGCGGCCTACTGGCGGCTGCTCAGTGACGGCCCGGCGCCCCTGACCCTGAACGCGGTGCCCGCGCTGCGGTTTGTCTGATTTTTTCATTGATTGATTCCCATTCATCAGGAGGTAACCATGTCCGAATCCAAGAAAGACCTGCGGCAGGCCATCAAGTTTACCCTGTTCTCCATTTCCGCGGGCATCATCCAGATCGTCAGCTATACCCTGTTCCTGGAGGTTCTCCACTGGGATACCTGGCTGTCCTATCTGGTTTCCCTGATCCTCAGCGTGGTCTGGAACTTCACCTTCAACCGGAAGTACACCTTCAAGGCCACCAACAACCTGACCCGGGCCATGCTGCTGGTGCTGGGCTACTACCTGGTGTTCACGCCCCTTTCCACCTGGTGGACGGCCGCCCTCACCGGGGCCAATCCCTTCACCGGCCAGGAGGCCACCTGCTCCCAGGTGATGAAGTACGTGGTGGAGGTTGGCACCATGCTGGTGAACTTCGTCACGGAATTCCTGTTCCAGAAGTTTGTTGTCTACCGGAATGAAGACGTGAAAGAATAATCCACACCCCATCCATTCCAGGAGGTGCAAGTATGCCATCCAATGAAAGAATGCTCATCACCGGCGGAAATCCCCTGGAGGGCGAGGTCCAGGTCAGCGGCGGCAAGAACACGGCAGTGGCTGTGATTCCCGCTGCCATCCTGGCGGACGAGCCCTGCACCATTGAGAATCTGCCGGACATCGAGGATGTTCGGGCTCTGGTGGATATCCTGCGCTCTCTGGGTGCCAAGGTGACCTATGTTCCCGGGGAATTCATGATCATCGATCCCCGGCGGATCGACTCCTGGCATGTGGGGTTCCGCCTGGCCCAGCGGCTGCGGGCCAGCTACTACCTGGTGGGCGCCCTGCTGGGGCGCTTCGGCCGGGCAGAGGTGGCCTCCCCCGGCGGCTGCGAGATCGGCTCCCGGCCCATCGACCAGCACCTGAAGGGCTTTGAGGCCCTGGGCGGCCGAACCGATGAAAGCCGGGGCATGATCCGGGTGGAAACGGACCAGCTCACCGGCTCCGATGTCTTCTTTGATATCGTGTCCGTGGGCGCCACCATCAACGTGATGCTGGCCGCGGCAAAGGCCACCGGCTCCACGGTGATCCACAACGCCGCCAAGGAGCCCCACATCGTGGATGTGGCCAACTTCCTGAACTCCATGGGAGCCCGGGTAAAGGGTGCCGGCACGGACGTGATCCGCATCAAGGGTCAGTCCCACCTGCATGGCTCCACCTACGCGGTGATTCCCGATCAGATCGAAACCGGCACCCTGATGATCGCCGCCGCCGCCACCCACGGAGACGTGATCGTCCGGGGCTGCATTCCCACCCACATGGAGGCCCTTTCCGCCAAGCTGCTGGAAATGGGCGTCCGGGTCAGCGACAGCGACGATGCCATCCGGGTGCGCAGCATGGGAGCCCACCGGGCTGTGAATTTCAAGACCCAGGTGTATCCCGGCTTCCCCACCGACCTGCAGCAGCCCATGTCTGCCCTGCTCACCACGGCCAAGGGCAACAGCATGATCACCGAGACCATCTTCGAGAACCGCTTCAAGCACCTGGATGAGCTCCGGCGCATGGGAGCCCATGTGAAGGTGGTGGACCGGGTGGCCATGATCGAGGGTGTTCCCCAGCTGATGGGAGCCCCGGTGACTGCCTCCGACCTGCGGGCCGGTGCCGCCCTGGTGGTGGCCGGGCTGATGGCCCGGGGCGTCACGGAGATCTACGAGCCGGAATTCATTGACCGGGGCTACGAGCACATTGAGGAAAAGCTCCGCTCCCTGGGCGCGGACATCCGCCGGGAGACCATGGAATAAAGCGCAGCAGGCGCTGTTGGAGGTGAGACGCCTTGCCCAATCCCTTTGAGGTGCTTGGATTGACCCCTGCCGCGGACACGGATCAGGTGCACACCGCCTACCGGAAGCTGGTCAAGGCCTGCCACCCCGATCAGTTCCCGGATGAAGCGGAAAAGGCCCAGGCCCAGGAGAAGCTGCTCCGCATCAACCTGGCCTATGAGCAGGCCCTGAAGCTGGCCCGGAAGCCGCTGCAGCAGCCGGTATACGCCCAGTCCCTGCCTGTGGAGGACAGCCTGAAGATTGCCATGAAGATGCTGCAGCAGCACCGGCCCGAATCCGCCATCCGGCAGCTGCAGCGGGCAGAGACCAAAAACGACCTGTGGTACAGCCTTCGCGGACAGGCCCTGATGCAGCTGGAGCGCTTCGAGGACGCAGAAAAAAGCTTCCGGGAAGCGATCCGCCGCTGTCCCGGAAGCAATGAATATCACCGTTTGGCCCTGGAAGCCCAGCTGGCCGCCCGAAAGGCGGCGACCCTGGGTGGGCGCCTCCGCTCCCTGCTGAAGCGGAAGTGAGCTTTACAGCACCTTGTTCAGGAAATCCTTGGTTCTGGCGTTCTGGGGATTGCCGAACACCTCGGCCGGCGTGCCCTCCTCGATGATGTAGCCGCCGTCCATGAACAGCACCCGGTCCGCCACCTCCCTGGCGAAGCCCATTTCGTGGGTCACCACCACCATGGTCATGCCGTCCCGGGCCAGCTCCTTCATCACCTCAAGCACCTCGCCCACCATTTCGGGATCCAGGGCGGAGGTGGGCTCGTCAAAGAGCATGATGTCCGGGTTCATGCACAGGGCCCGGGCGATGGCCACCCGCTGCTTCTGTCCGCCGGACAGCTGCGCCGGATAATAATTCGCCTTGTCCTTCAGACCGACGCGATCCAGCATCGCCTCGGCTTTTTTCTTTGCCTCTTCCTTGCTGAGGATCTTCAGGTCCACCGGGGCCAGCATCAGGTTCCGCAACACATTCATGTTCCGGAACAGGTTAAAGTGCTGGAACACCATGCCCACCCGTTCCCGGACCTTGTTGATGTTCACCTTTTTGTCGGCCACGTTCACGCCGTCCACCGTCAGCTCGCCGCCGTTGATCTCCTCCAGCTGGTTGATGCACCGCAGGAAGGTGGACTTGCCGGAGCCGGAGGGGCCGATAACCACCACCACCTCGCCTTCCCGGATGTCGGTGCTGATGTCCTTCAGCACCTCCAGCTTGCCAAAATTCTTCTTCAGGTGGCTGACATGGATCTTCACATTATTTGGATTCATACTTGAGCCTCCTCTCCAGAATCTTGGCGGTATGCTGCAGGATCAGGATGACCACCAGATACATGGCGCCCACCAGGATCCAGGTCTGGAAGGACATGAAGGTGGAAGCCACCACGTTCTTCGCCGTGTTCACCAGCTCCGGGAAGCCGATGATGGACAGGATGGAGGTATCCTTCAGAGTGATGATAAACTGGTTGATGATGGAGGGAATCATGGTCTTGATGGCCTGGGGCAGCACAACCCGGTACATGGACCGCCACCAGGGCAGACCCAGGGAGCGGGCGGCCTCCATCTGGCCCACATCCACCGACTGGATGCCGGCCCGGATGATCTCCGCCATGTAGGCGCCGCAGTTCAGGGCCAGGCAGATGGTGCCGGCATTCAGGGCCGTCAGGGTCATCTTGCTCGGCATGCTCAGAATGGTGTTCCACAGGTAGGGAACGCCAAAGTAGATCATGTAGGCCAGCACGATCATGGGCACGCCCCGGATCACGTTGACAAAGATCGCGGCGATCACCCGGCAAGCCCGGTTCTTCACCACGCTCATCATACCCACAATGATACCGATGATGCAGGCAAAGAACAGGCCGTACAAGGCCAGCAAAAGCGTCTGGCCCATGGCCGTAAGAAGCAGCGGGCCGTAAACGGTAATAATTCTGCCCAAGATTCTCCTCTCCCTTCCGCTGTGCAATAGACACGGGGAAGCCACCACCCGAAGCGATTCAGCGGATCGCCTTGGGTGATGGCTTCATTGCCGGAAATCCCTCCCGCGGGGACAGCTTCCCATCCCCGCGGGAGATTGCAATCAATTATTCGCCCAGGTACTTGGCCAGGATCTCGTCATAGGTGCCGTTGGCCTTGATGTTGGCCAGGCCGGCATTGAACATGTCGATCAGCTCCTGGTTGTCGGCGTTGAAGATGGCGAAGCCGTACTGAGCGGGCTCGTTGGCGGTGCCGTCCACCAGCTGCAGGGGCAGGCCGTTGCTCTTGATGTAGTCAGCCATGATGGGGGTATCATCGAAGCAGGCCACGGCGGCGCCGGAGATCACAGCCTGATACACATCGGGAGAGGACTCATAGCCCTGCACGGTGAAGCCGTAGGTCTCAGACAGGCTGGTGGCATACTCATAGCTCATGGAGCCGATCTTGGCGGAAACAGCCTGGCCCTGCAGAGCCTCGAAGCCGGTGATGTCGGAGCCGGCAGCCACAGCCATGGACTGGGTGGCATCATAGTAGCCGTCAGAGAAGATCCAGCCGTTGGCCTTGCGCTCCTCGGTGATGGAAGCGCCGGCGATCATGCCGTCAGCCTGGCCGGCCTGGCAGGCAGCGATGGAAGCGTCCCAGCCGATGGACTCGATGGTGTAGTCGAAGCCCTGGTCAGCGGCGATGGCAGCCAGCACATCGATATCGATGCCCACCAGCGTGCCGGTCTCGTCGGTCCACTCGAAGGGACGGAAGGCGGTATCGGTCTTAATAACCCAGGTCTTGCCCTCAGCCAGGGCAGAGACAGCGCACAGAGCCAGCACCAGGGCCAGCACCAGAGCAGCAATCTTCTTCATGGTGATTTCCTCCTCAAAATGGCTCCTTTCGGAGCGGCTTGATAATGTATACAAGAGCATTATATCCGGTATTCCCTGCTTGTCAAGGCAGTTTCTGCATTTTTTCTGTTCAAATATGCAGTTTAACCCCATTTCGGACTTTTTATTTCATTTTTCTTGCAGGAAAGCAATAAAAGCTTTTCTTTTTTCTCTCCAAAACAGAAAAAACAGCCGGAGGCGCGTGTCCTCCGGCTGCCCGCATCCTTACGGGGCGATATATTCCCCATAAATAAACTCGTGAATGGATTCCTTGTTCTTCTTGAAGGAGTTGGGGCCCATGTGAATGACGGAAGCGCCGTTCACCTGCTTGTAGCTGTAGGTCTTGTCCATGGGCACCCGGTGCTGCTCCATCAGGGTCTCACCGGCAGCGGCCTTCTGCACGATGCCGCTGGACAGCACCCCCAGGCCCAGCTCCAGCATGGCGGCAGGGGTCATGTTGGTCAGCACGTAGGGCAGGCAGCTTTCCACCATGGTCATCAGCTTGTCCAGGTCCATGTCCTTCATGACCTCTTCCAGCAGCAGCTCCAGCAGATGACGCTGGCGGGCGGTGCGGCTGAAGTCATTGTCGATTTCCCTGAGCCGGGCGTACATCACAGCCTGCACGCCATCCAGGTGCTGCACGCCGGCCTTCCGCTCCAGGGCAACGCGGGTGCCGCCCTTGTTGTTGTCATATGCCGGGGGATGCTCCCGCAGGTAGGCGTTGATGGCGCCCGCCTCCACCTTGGTCAGGTCCACATCGATGCCGCCGATGGAATCGATGATGGAGGCCAGGCCGTAGAAGTTGATGGCCACATAGTACTGGATGTTCAGGTCAAAGTTATGGTTGATGGTGCGCATGGCCAGGGCGCCGCCGCCCCGGTTGTAGCTCACGTTGATCCGGTTCTTGTTCTTGTAGCCCGGGATCTCCACATAGGTATCCCGCAGAATGCTGGTCAGCTTGATGGTACCGTCCTGGGTGTTGACGGACAGGATGATCTGCACGTCGCCGTTCTGCAGGCCGCTTTCCAGATTGGTGGAGCGGCTGTCGATGCCCACCAGCAGGATGTTCACGATGTGGCCGGGCAGGTTTTCGTTCAGCTCCAGGTTGTCCGGATCCACCGTGTCGTCCACCTCATAGTCAGAGGCCAGGCCGTCCGCCAGCTCACTGGCCTCGGAGGAGATGACAAACTGGGTGCCGGTCTCCTCGTCCACCAGGATTTCGTTGCCGTCATCGTCCAGGATAATATCTTCCTCAATAACCTCCGTGTCGTCCCCGGCTTCCTCCGCCAGGGAAAAGGCCGGAAGCAGCATACAAACCGCAAGCAGGAGTGCCATCAGGCGCTTCACAGTCAATCTCACAGCAGTGTCCTCCATGATGTTCTTCCTCTTTATTATAAACGCTTTGCCACAAAATTGCAATCAAATCGCAATAATTTCTGTGGCAAAAAAAGCAGAAAAATCCTCCGGACAAGGCCGGAGGAAGAATTGGTTTCCTTTGATATTACTTCAGCTGGTGCACGAAGGCCTCAATGCGGTCCAGGCCGGCCATGCAGTTCTCCATGCTCACCGCGTAGCTCAGGCGGCAGAAGCCCTCTGCCTCAAAGGCCACGCCGGGCACCACAGCCACCTTCTGGTCCGCCAGCAGCAGCTCGGCAAAGTCCAGGGAGGACTCGATCATGCGGCCGTTGTAGCTGCGGCCCAGCAGGCGGCGGATATTCAGCATGATGTAGAAGGCGCCGCCGGGGTTGGTGCAGCTCAGGCCGGGCACGGAATTGATCTTCTCCACCATGGCGTTGCGCCGCTTTTCAAACTCGGCCACCATCTTGTCCACGCAGCTCTGGTCCCCGTTCAGGGCCTTCATGGCGGCGTACTGGGCAATGGAGTTGGGATTGCTAGTGGCGTGGGACTGGAAGCTGACCATGCCGGAGATCACGTTCCGGGGGCCGGCGGTATAGCCGATGCGCCAGCCGGTCATGGCGTAGGCCTTGGACATGCCGTTCACCACGAAGGTCTGCTCCTTGATCTCCTCCCCCAGCTCCGCGATGGACAGGTGCTTCTTTCCGTCATAAATCAGCTTTTCGTAGATCTCATCGCTGATCACGTAGAAGGGATGGCTCAGGGCCAGGTCCGCCACATACTGCAGCTGCTCCCGGCTCCATACGCTGCCGTTGGGGTTGCTGGGGCTGGTGATAACGATGGCCTTGGTGCGGCGGGTCACATGGCTGGCGATATCCCGGCTGCTGGGGATGAAATTGTTGGTCTCATCCGCCGGAATGAACACGGGCACGCCGCCGGCCATCCGCACCATTTCGGGATAAGAGACCCAGCAGGGCGTGGGGATCAGCACCTCGTCGCCGGGATCGATAATCGCCTGGAAGATGGTGAACAGGCTCTGCTTGGCGCCGTTGGACACGATGATGTCCTGGGGCGTGTAGGTCAGGTGGTTGTCCCGCTCCAGCTTATCGCAGATGGCCTGGCGCAGGGCCACGGTGCCCGCGGAGGGCGTATACCGGGTCATGCCCTTGGCAATGGCCTCCCGGGCCGCCTCGCAGATATATTCAGGCGTAGGAAAGTCGGGTTCACCGGCGCCGAAGCCGATCACGTCCTGTCCCTGGGCCTTCATTTCCTTGGCCCGGGCGTCGATCTGCAGGGTCAGGGACGGGGCGATGTTTTGACAACGGTGAGATGCTTCCAGTGCCATGTGGAATGTCCTCCTGATACAGCCTGCCTCCCGAAAATGCGGGATCGGCAGGGGTTTCATTCATGTCGCCTTTTCAGCGGCGTCATTCATTATAGTCACGTTATAGGGATTTTTCAAGGGGAATTTTGCCAAATTTTGAATAATTTATGTTTTCATCCTGCATTTTTCTTTTCTGGCCGAATATTCGCCCGAAAAAAAGCTCCCGTCCCTCAGCAAAGAGGAACGGGAGAGGCAGATGTCGTTTTACTTGCCCATGAATTCGGCTGCCAGCTGCTCCAGGGCGCCGGGGTTTGCCTTCACCCAGGCGGAGTAGTCCATTCCGGAGGCCGCCACCGTTTTGCCCAGCTTCACCAGGAAGGCAGGGATGGCCGTCTCGGACAGGCTGCCCAGCTCCCGGCCCATGGTCTCCTGTCCCTGCAGGCTTTCGCCGCCCACATACAGCACAAAGCCGGGCACCGCCTTGCCATCCACCTTGGCCACGCCGCCCCGGAAGCCAATGGCTCCGGTCTGGTGGGTGCCGCAGGAAGACGGGCAGCCGGAAATGTGGATCTGGGGCAGCGCGCCGTCGGGAAGCTCCGCCGCCCTGGCCGCCTCTACGCAGGCCCGGAGCAGCGCCTGGGAATCCCGCAGGCCCACCTGACAGGTGGAAGCGCCGATACAGCTCACCGAGGTTTCGAACAGGGTGGCGGCGTTATCCTGCTTCAGCAGGTCAGCCACCGCCTGGGCTTCCTTGCCGGTCAGGTTGATGATGTAGGCAGACTCATCGGGAGACAGACGCATTTCCGCCTGATCCACGGTCTCCAGCAGCTCCGCCAGGGCGCAGAACACCGCCTTGTCCGGCTGGCCGCCCAGGGGATGCCAGCATACGGAGTACAGGCCCGGCTGCTTCTGGGGCAGGATGCTCCTTCCCTCGGCCGTGGTTCCGTCTCCCTGCTTGGTGAAGGCAATGGGAGCCGGGTGGATCTCCAGCTGCTCCTGCTTCGCCTCCGCCAGCTTCTCCAGGTAGGCTGCCCGGAAGGCTTCCTCACCGCCCACGGCCTCCACCATGTAGCGGGTGCGGGCCTTGCCTCGGTTCTCGTAGTTGCCGTAGGCCCGGAAGGTCAGCCACATGGCCTTGATGTAGTAGAGGATATCCTCCGGCGGCACCTTCTGCGCCACCTGCACGCCAAACCGGGGATTGTTTCCCAGGCCGCCGGCGCAATATACGTCGAAGCAGCCGTCCTGCCGGGCCACGAAGCCCAGGTCCCGGTAGGTGGCGTGAGGCACGTTCTCCGGAGAGGAGGAGAAGCACACCTTCAGCTTCCGGGGCATCTTCTCCGCCAGAATGAAATTCATCAGGTAGTCCGCCGCCGCCTCGGCCCAGGGCAGCACGTCGAAGCACTCCTCGGGCTGAACGCCGGTCAGGGGCGTACACATCACGTTCCGGGGGAAGTCTCCGCCGCCGCCCATGGTGATGATCCCCCCGGCCATGGCCTGCTCCATGATATCCGCGGCCACCTTGCCCTCCAGGTCATGGAGCTGGATGGCCTGGCAGGTGGTGAAGTGCAGCCTGGGCACCGGCTGATTCTTCAGCTTGTCCGCCACGAAGCTCAGCTTGTCCTTCGTCACCCGTCCGGCGGTCATGCGCAGGCGCAGCATGCTGGCCTTGCCGCCCTTCTGGGCATAGCTGCCATACAGGCCGGAGAAGCCCTTATAGGCTCCCTTATCCACCTCACCGGCATAAAAAGCGTCCGTCTTTTCCCGGAATTCAGGCAGCCGGTCGGTCAGCTGCTTCAGCAAAGACTGGTCCATGGTGATGCCTCCCCTATCTTTTTTATATTGCTTGAAAACAGATTTCGCCTCTGCGGAGGCGACCAGAGGGCTTTCCGATCGCCCTCTGGACTCCTTCGGGAGAATGTTTTTTTCGCCAGAGGGCTTTCCTATCGCCCTCCGGACTCCTTCGGAAGAATGTTTTTTCGCCAGAGGGCTTTCCTATCGCCCTCCGGACTCCTTCGGCATGCTTTCCTTTTTATCAGTAATTGAACTGCTTCTCCACGGATTCCTGCATGAAGCCCTCTACCAGGGAGGCGTCGCCGCCCTCCTCGATGAACTGCTCACACGCAGCCACCAGCTGCTCGTGGAATTCCTCCAGACAAAGGCCGTTCTCCGTCATCCAGGTAGCCACCGGAATGCCCACATACCGCAGGTGCCAGGGCTCGTATTCGATGCCGGTGATCTCCACCTTGTCCTCCGGATAGCGGATCACGAAGCCATATTCCGCGCAGTGCTCCGCCATCCACTGGGCTTCCTCTGTCTCGGCGAACTTGCCGTTCATGCCCTTGTCCCGCCAGGAATAGCTGACGATGTCGCATCCCAGGCCTGTCTGGTGGTCACTGGCCCCGGGCATGCTGACGTAGCCGTCATCATAGCCGTACTTTTTCAGCCGGTTGTAATACATGGTGTTCTGGGTCTGCCAGGAGCGGTAGGCGGATTTCAGGTACAGCTTGATGCCATCCGCGTCCGCCGCGTCGAACATCTTCACCAGGGCCTCGGCGCATTCCTGGGAGAGCTGCATTTCTGCCGAGGAAGCCTTCCGGACGCCCCCGTTGGCATTGGTGCCGTCCTTGTTGTTCTTCCGCGTCTTCAGGGTGACAAGGGGCTTCACCACGAAGCTCTTGTCGATGAGCATCCACTTGTTGGCCAGGATCACCAGGTCCGGATCCATGTCCGCCAGGTCCACAGGAAAATCCCAGTACACATCCCCATAGGTGACCTCCTCGATGAGCAGGTCCCCGTCCATATAGGAACGCTCCTCCTCTCCCAGCACAGAAAGAGGCAGGAAAAGGAGGAGCAGGGCAAAGCAGGCAAGCCGCTTGAACATATTGATAGACTCCTTGATCAGTCGTGGAAGAGGATGATTTCCCAGTCACCGTCGGGACCGGCGGTCTTGATCTGCACCGGGCCGTCCGGCAGGATGGCAGCCGCGCGGGCTTCCTCCACGTCGCCGCCCCGGGCAGCGAATTCCTCGAAGGCAGCGGTCTTTTCCGCGTCAAACTCCTCCAGGGTCAGGTTGTTGCTGGTCATGTACTTGGCCGCCTCGATGCCCACATACCGCAGGTGCCAGGGCTCATAGCTGTGGCCGGTGATGTCCTCCTTGCCCTCCGGGAAGCGGATAACAAAGCCAAACCGGGCACAGTTTTCCACGATCCACTGTCCCTCCACGGTGGCCAGGAACTGCTCGGCGGTGGGCGTCCGGCCGCGGAAGTCGTAGTTCACCACAGAGCAGGCGTAGCCGGTCTGATAGTCGTTGGTGCCGGGGGCGTCGGTGTTCTCGCCGTCCGTCTTGCGGTCGTAACGCTTCTGCTGATCCGCCTCGCTGCGCCAGCCTGCCCGCAGATACAGATCATAGCCCTGCTGCTTGGCGGCGGTGAACATGCTGAACAGGGCATTCACCACCCGGGTGGACAGCTGGATGGACGTGGAGGACGCCAGGGCCAGGCCGCCATTGGTGTTCTCGCCGGTGACGATGTCCGTGTTCTGAGCGGTAACCAGCTCCAGATCGTCAGGGGCGAAGTTGGGATCCTCCAGAGGATGATCCTTGTTCACCAGGATCTGGTACTCATCGTTCAGTCCGCTCAGGGTCACGGCGTAGGTCCAGGCCACGTCCGTTTCCTCCGCCAGAGCCGCACCGAAGCAGCTCGTGAGCAGAGCCACGCACACCAGGGCAGAAATCAGCTTCCGCATGTTCAACACCTCATTGTTCCTTAAGCTTTATTCCGAATCCAGCAATTCCAGCAGGATCTGCTTTCTTTTCCTCAGCAGCCAGGTTTCAAAGGGCTCGCCGCTGCGGTGGAGAGAGGCGGCTGCTTCCCTGCCCACATAGCGGATGTGCCAGGGCTCCCAGCGATAGCCCGTGATGTCCTCCCAGCCGGCCTGGTACCGCAGGATGAAGCCGAAGCGCCAGCAATTCTCCGCCAGCCACCTTCCGCCCTCCGTGTCGGCAAAATCCGCCGTCAGGGTGCCCTTGCCATTCAGCTGCCCCACATCCATGGCCCGCCCCGTCTGGTGCTCGCTGGCACCGGGCCGCGCCACCCAGGCATCCGCCGCGTCGGCGTCGCCGCCGGTCTGCTTCAGCTTCCGCTGGTAGAGGCGGCTCTGCTTCGCGTAGTCCCGGAAGCCGCTCACGGCGGAGAGGGACACGCCGGTTTCCTCCCGGCAGGCGGCGAACAGCTCCTCCAGGGCGGAGGCAGCCTCAGGGCGCAGCTGCCGCAGCTGCCCGGGAACGTCTGCCGTTGTCAGCTCCGGCTCATAGCTTTCGCTGATCCTCCACTGCCGGTTCACCAGGAACAGGTCACTGTCCGCATCGTTCTGGGGTGCGGCGGTCTGCAGGGCCCCCGTCACCAGCAAGGCTCCCGCCGCTGCCAGAGATACCAGGGTCCCGGCCGCTCCAGCCATCCCATTCACCGCTTTTCCGGATTCCTTTGGTACACCAGACTGATTATAATTCACAAACGGAATTATTGCAAGGCAAATAGGCCAAATTTATGAAAATCCGTTCCCCGCTTTATGCAAAACCCCGCCGCAGCCGTCAAAGCCGCAGCGGGGCGAATTGTTCTGTTGATTACAGGCTGTAGCGCCGGGGCAGCTCCGTCTTCTCCAGAGCCTTCACCATGACGATGCCCAGCAGGCAGGCAACCACCTCACCCACGGCCACCTCCAGCATGGTCAGCAGCATGGGCAGGCCGTACACAAAGGAAAGCACCGCACCCACGATCAGGCCGTTGGCCACCACCGGGCAGGCCGCTGCCAGCCAGATATTCTTCCGGAAGGCGTAGGTACCGATGGCGGCGATCAGGGTGGCCAGGGAGCCGAAAACAATATCCCAGATGGAGCCGGAGCCGATGATGTTGGCGATCAGACAGCCCACAAACAGCCCGGGGATGGACTGGGGCAGCAGCACGGGCAGCAGGGTCAGGGCCTCCGACACACGGCACTGGATGGCGCCATAGGAAATGGGGGCCAGCAGCAGGGTCAGGGCGGCGTACAGGGCGGCAACGATGCCGCCGATGCACAAGTTCCGGGTGGTAAACAGTTCCTTCTTCATGGGGACAACCTTCTTTCTCCGGCAAATGGCCGGTGGTCAGCCCAGAGCGATCCTGCCGATCAGGACGCTCTCCCTGGGCTTTTCACGCACAGCGAAAACAGTCGCAGGCGCAGAAGGCATTGTAGCAGATTTCCCATTGCGGCGCAAGGCCGGGCGGAAAATTTCTCCCCTTGTTTTGCGGATCATTCCCGCGTCCAGTCAGCCAGCTCCTCCGCCACGCTCTGCTCGCAGCTTTGCATGGCCAGGATGGTCTTCTCCATCAGCTCCTCCAGGGGCCAGCCCAGCATGTCAGCCCCCTGCTGAATGACCTCCCGGGAGCATCCGGCGGCGAATTTCTTGTCCTTGAATTTCTTCTTCAGGCTCTTCAGCTGCAGGTCCTGCACAGAACGGCTGGGCAGCATCAGGGCATTGGCGCCGATCAGGCCGGTCAGCTCATCCGCCGCGAACAGCACCTTTTCCATGAGATGCTCCGGGGCCACATCCACACACAGGCCATAGCCATGGGCCACCACCGCATGGATCAGCTCCGGCGAGGCCCCGGCCAGCAGCTCGGGGGCCTTCACGCAGTGCTGCTCCGGCCACATTTCAAAGTCGATGTCGTGCATTAGGCCGCACAGTCCCCAGAATTCTTCGTCTTCACCATAGCCCAGTTCCCGGGCATACCAGCGCATCACGCCCTCCACCGTCAGGGCATGCTGCAGATGGAACTTTTCCTTGTTGTAGGTTCTCAGCAGGGCCACCGCCTGCTCCCGGCTCAGGTTGCTGTTCATGGGACATTTCCTCCTGTGCTTTCTTTTTTTACTTTTTCCTCTTCCTCAGTCAGCTTTTCCATGGCTCCATTATTCCATTTTTCATGTTCGTTATCCTGCCATTCTTTTGTGTCAGCGCAGCCCCGCGCATTGCTTGCATAAAGCATAGGGACTGTTCCAGGGCAGCGGCCGCTGGCAGCGCTTGCAGGTCCTGGGCGGCAGCTTGGAGGTGGCCAGCATCTGCATCATCAGGGCCGAAACCATCTTGCGTTCATCAATGAGCCGCTGCATCAGGGTTGGGTCAAAGTTCTCCGCGAAATAGTACAGCAGGTCGTACTGACGGTAGCTGCTCTCCAGCTCCTCCATGTCCGCCTCCCGGCACAGGCGGCTGATGTCCGGGATATATTTTTCCAGCCGGACCTGCTTGCGGCGGACGCATTCAAAGGCAAGATCCCGCCAAAGCTCGAACACCGGGACCCGCTTCACATCAAAGGGCATGGACACCAGCGAGTAGATCAGCGCCTTGTCGGAGGATTCGTTCTCCAGCAGCTCCGCCAGTTGGATTTCCTGGGATACGTCATCCTTGCTGTACCCCTCGTTCACCGTGGCATTCTTCCACATCCGCAGGATGGAGGAAAGGGGCGCGTCCACACCCAGCAGAGCCTCCGGAAACAGCAGGTGTGCCGTCTGGATCGGCCTGAAGGGCTCATTCACGGCCTGCACCGCTCTCTTCATCTGGAAGGGCGATACATACAGCCCCTGCTCATATTGTCCGTAGCGTCCGGCCCGGCCGGCGATCTGCTTGTATTCTGTGGATGTCAGGCCCCGCTTGGAGATGCCGTCGAATTTCTCCGTTTCCAGGAAGACCACCCGGCGGATGGGCAGGTTCAGCCCCATTCCGATGGCGTCGGTGGCCACCACCACCTTCGTTTCTCCATCCCGGAAGCGTCTGGCCTCATTCTGCCGTACATCGTAAGGCAGCGCGCCATAGATGATGCTGGGGTTGATCCCCCGCTTCTGCAGCTCCGCCACACAGGCGTGGGCGCTGGAGCGGCTGAAGACGATATATGCATCCCCATCCTCCACGCTGTAGGGAAAATCCACATTTCCCACATCATCCGGCAGCAGACGGTTGAACCGCTCATGACGGATGATTTCGAAGGAATCCCCGCACTGGCGGATCATCCGGAGCACCACATTCTCGGCCTCCGGAGCCATGCATACATGGATCTCCCTGGCCCAGGTACCCAGAATGGCCTTGGTCCAGTGGCCGCCCCGCATGGGATCCTGCACCATCTGGGCCTCATCAATCACCGCCACATCGTAAAAATGCCGTTCATCCAGCATCTCAATGGTGGAGGACTGCACCGTGGAGCAGGGCACCTCAATGCGCTCCTCGCCGGTTTTCAGGCTGCAGAGGATGCCGTCCCTGTTCATGCTGTCAAACTGCTCATAGGCCAGCAGCCGCAGGGGCGCCAGGTAGATGCCATCCTTCGCGTGGCGCATCGCCTGCAGGGCAGAATAGGTCTTGCCGGAATTGGTGGGACCGATGTGAAGGATAAAATGCCGCTCCGTGGTTCGGGCCGCCGGATAAAGATAGGCGTAATCGTCCGGGATGTAGTCCAGCAGCAATTGCCGGGTATTTTTCCCCGAATACTCAAAATTCGCTTCCGCCTGATCCAGGGCGTTTCTCAGCTTTGGGCTTCCGCCTATCGCCTTCCGCAGCCTTCTGACTGTCCATTCCCGGATGCACCTGTCATAGTCCTTCTCCAGAGCCTGATCCACCGCTTCAGCCAGCTGCCTGTACAGCTCAGGCCGTTTCTTCAGTGCCTTCACCAGGGCAGGCGGCACAGCCTCCGTCTCCAGCAGATTGGCCAGGGCCGTCATGGCCTCCTGATTCCATCGTCCCACAGACACCCGGTGCTCCGCAATAAAGGCGTCGCAGCCCTGCTCCAGGAAAATACGGAACCTTTTCACGACTCGCTGCTGCTTCATCCCGCGGATCTGGCTCAGCGTTGCCTGAAATTCCTTCTAAAAAATGGCATAGGCCCTGACATGCAGCTGCTTTCCAAAGCAGTCGGTGATCCCTTCCTGGTTGTAAGCCTCCACCAGGCTTCTGCAAACAGCCTACAGCCCTTGCTCCTGCTCTTTTCGGAGGGCGTCCGTCTGCTTTTCATGCATCCTGGCTTCCTTTTCCGCTTCCCATTGCTGCCAGGCATCCAGAATTTCTTTCTTCATTAACGCTCCTCGTTGGCAGGCCGGTTCTGTCCCGGGCTGTTGACCCCGCGTGTACCTGTGCGGTATTCATTCTCCGCCGCTTCCCCGGATTCCTTCTTTGCAGGGCCTCGCCCCTCAGATAAAACAAGCCGTTCAGTATCGAAGGAAAGTAGAGATTCGGGCACGACCGTTTCTCGTGCTCAGTGGATCAGAAGGGCAGCCACTTGACATGCTTGTAATACTCGCTGCCCTTTTCACGTCCGTACTTTTTCAAAAAAGAGCGGTAGATCGTGACGCGCCGGCCGTCCTGCTCCTGCATGCCTTCGTTGATGAGTGCAGCCACATCCTCCGCAAGCTCCTGCGGATAGCCTTTGGCCAGGATAGCTTCTTTGGCCTGGGCAGAAATGTCCGCCACTTCTTCCGGCGCAGAATCAGGCTGCGGCTGCTGGGATTCAGCTGGGCTGTCAGGCTCTGCGGGAGCATCAACCGCCGCAGCATTTTCCTGCTCTGATGCGGTTTCTTCACCTGGCAGCGGATCAAGCGGAAGGTCTTCCAACTGATCCAGATCAAAGACCGCGTCCGTTTCGGTGACTTCTTCGGTCAGCGTATCTTCGGTTATGGCTTCGCTTTCGGGCTGTTGCTCGGTCTGCTCTTCATCCATCCTGCCGGAGGCTGCCTCATCGGCATCATCCGGTTCTGCAAAGGACATGCCGCCTGTGAGGATCGCCCATTCCGTCTTGTTGTAATGAATGATCTCGATCACATCGTTACAGGTGGCGAGCAGCTTCATTCCCTTCAGATGAAGGCGCTCCCGCTCCTTCAGGAAAGACGGTTCGTTGTTCAGGTAGGTGCACAGGGTGGAGACCAGCATCATTTTGCTGCCGGTATTGCTGTAGTCGCCGTGTTTATGGATGATAGCCCGAATGCGGTCGACAAGCACCTCATGGTTTGACAACGGCGTCGCACGCAGCGTGTTGATGGCTTCACCGCAGATGCTGGGAGAAATGAGCACCTTGGCCGCGTCCCCGTAACGAGAACACCAGAATGCTGCAACGCCCATATAATCTGTGTCCTGGCTGACGATCACATAATGATCCCCGGTGGATTCCTCCTGCCCAAGCAGGTAGCCGAGAAAGCTGACCAGATGCATGTCAAGCGACTGGCTGCCGCTCTCCACCCGTACCACGGAAATGGAGGCACGGACACCGTCGAACCAGTCGAGACAGATCCGGTTCGCGTTGTTTGTGTAGACGATATACACGCGGTCACCCTCCGGCAGTTCATGGATCCCATTCATGCCGAGGTCATTGACATTCTCGAAGTCGATCAGGTATGTCGTGACCATGAAGCATTATCCTCCGAAAATCATTCTGTTCGTTCGATCAGCGCTTTGTTTGCCCGCCGGATTGCGTACCATGAATCAGCACAGCGGCCATATGCTTAAAGTAGAGCCTGCGTCAGTGAGCAGGCCCATGCTTTACCAGCCGTTCCCATCCGGCCCGTCGTCCATGCCGTGCCTGAAGGGATCGTCATTGTCATTCCCATAGAAGGTGCTGCCGCCGAACAGGCCGGGGACGCTGTAGCCGGCAGGGTTGCCGCTGGGATCGTAGTGGTCCGCGCCGCCGAAAACCCCGGGCACGCTGTAGCCGGTAGGATTTCCGTTGGCATCGTAGTGATCGGCGCCGCCGAACAGGCCCGGCATGCTGTAGCCGGCGTCGCTTCCGTCCGCGTTGTAGTGATCCTCGCCGCCGAACAGGCCGGGAACGCTGTAGCCCACATGCTGGCCGTTCTCATCGTAGTAGTCGGTGCCGCCAAACAGGCCGGGAACCGCATTGATTTTCTTCGGGTCGTTCATTGCTTCTTCCTCCTGATTTATAGTTTCCTTTGCAGGCGTTCATTTTTCATTGTCTTTGACATAAGACTGGAAGACATCTGATTCAAGGCTGACCCACATGGCAGGGCGAACAACTCCAATACCATTCTTCACAGCACTAATGCTGAGAACGCCCGCGCTGTTAACGATGGACGCGTCAGACCATTCAAGGCCAGGGGAACGCAGCCACCACCAACAATACTCTGCACCGATCAACTTATCACTTTGATAAGCTCCCCGGGCTACTGCATACTCAGTAGGTAAAGTCTTCCTGTCTCCTTCACTTGTGAAGTATGAGCTTACCTCTTCCCGACTCAATAACCAAATCTTGTCCTCTACATCAGAGCCACCAGGCTTCCCTCGATAGCTGGGTGTGCTTACTGTTGTCGTAACGATTCTCGCCTGCTCCTCTGCTGTAAATGCTTCATTCAGGAAAGTGCTGTTTAGCCAGCTGCGCATCTCACTTTTATTCCATCCCAGATAGTAGTTTTCATCAAACCGATGCGTATCAAGGCCATAGCGACTAATTACTAATATCTTATCGCCGTCCACGGCAAGTACCTGCCATTCAATGGCTTCTTTACCATTGCTGGTGTCATTGTCCTGCTCATAATGGCCGAAAGTAACAATATCACCAACCGCGGCCCCTGGCAACTGCTCCGAGGTAGAGCACTCAGGTGTCGGAACTGGAGTAGCGGCGGGAGTCGGCGCAGGCGTAGCTGTAGACGTAGCGGTAGATGTTGCAATCGGAGTAGAGGTTTCTTCCAAGCTATCCTATGTGGCAAATAGTTTTGTGGTATCGAGCCAAAGTGCTGGGCGAACGCATCCACTCCCAAGGGATACGTTGTGAAGGTCGCGAGCGCCGTTTCTATATACCACTTCAGCGCCATCGTCAACAGTTGAACGCAGCCACCACCAGCCAGATGCCGCGCCATCTGACGTCTTGTCACTTTCCGAAGTATATGCGCCTCTCTTGATTGCATATGTCGTTGGCTGCACACGTGCATTGATACATTTATTATTGGTTACGCCTAGAAATTTATTTGCCTATGCATAGCTTAACAAAAAAATTTTATCCTAAGTATTATTGGCACTACTCGGCCACCAGCTGGCATAACTTTGGTCGCTACTATTATCAACTATGGTTGTGCAAATAGATTGCCGTTCTTCTATATCGAACGCATCAAATAAAAATGAACCGTTCAACCAAGAGCGCAATGAACACGTTTCCCAGGTCACACTTGTATCTTTCGTGTTATAAGGCTGTGCATCAAGGCCATAGCGACTGATTACTAATATCTTATCGCCATCCACAGCAAGTACCTGCCATTCAATGGCTTCTTTGCCATTGCTCGTGTTATTGTCCTGCTCATAGTGGCCATAAGTCACAATGTTGCCAACCTTGGTGAAAGGTTCCCTTGCTGCTGCTACTGCTGCTTCTATAGCATTGTCGCAGGCTTCGATCTTTGTGTCAACATCTTTGTAACCGGGAATTTTTGCATAGGCCACCTTGGCGCCTTCCCAGTCCTGCGCGGCATACAGAGCTTCGGCTGCCTGGTAGTCCAACTCATTCTGCAGTGCGATTACCTTGTCCTGGGCATCCTGGTAGTCACCAGCTTCCCGGTAGCACTGGCTCGCGTGCTCGTTGTCGCCCGCCTGCTCGTAGTGCTGGCCCAGCTCATACAGACGCTGCGCAGCTACGCCTGTACCCAGCACCTTCACATAGACGTCCTCGGCCAGGTCATACTGTCTGGTAGCATAGTAGTACTCACCAATGGACAGGATCTGCTCCTTGGCGTCATTGTAATCGCCTGCCTTCTCATACCAGGCAATGGCGCTCTCGTAGTCACTTCCGGAGAGCTTCACCATTGCCGTCTGGTAGGCCATCTCCTGCATCTTGGCAGCTTCACCAGCCTACTCATACCGGCCGTACGCAGCTTCATAATCTCTGGCCTGTTCATAGCCTTGAGCGCTCGCCAAAGCAATCAGCCTTCGGCATTCACTGGTCTGCGCCTTCGCGTCGCTGTAATCACCGGCTGCGTCAAACCAGTCACGGGCTGCTTCATAATCGCCGCTCTCCATGGCCTTCTTGCCCAGCTGATAACGGCAGTCATTCATAATGTCGCTGCTGTTCTTGTAGCCCTGGAGGCCATTGAAGGCAACCAGCGCTTCGTTATACTGCTGGGCATCATACAGGGTCTTGGCGGGAATGTAGTCGCACTCCTTGGCCATGTCAGCGCTGTTGCTGTAGCTGCCCAGTGTCACGAACGCTGCCTTAGCTTCCGTGTAGTTGCCGGCATTGAACAGCTCCATGGCCGGACGATAATCGCACTCCTGGGCTTTGCTCTTGCTGTCGCTGTAATCTCCCAGTGCGGTAAAGCGGGCCTTGGCACCGGCATAGTTCCCGGACTCCAGCTGCTCATCGGCGACAGCATAACGGGCAGCCTTGGCCTTGTCGGCACTGTCGCTATAATCCCCCAATGCGGCATAACGGGTCGCTGCGTCATCATACTGGCCGTTGGTCATTGCTTCACCGGCAGCGGCATAAGCAGCTTCGTTCGCCCGGGCAGGCGCATCGGAGAAGTCACCCATGGAGGCGAAGACTTCCGCAGACTTATCATAGTCGCCGTTGTCAAAGAGCTGACCGCCCCAGGCGTAGGTGTCCATGGTCAGCTTCATAGCGGCGTCCTTGTAAGCGCCCACCTGCGTAAAGCAGGGCACAGAAACCTCATAGAGTTCCTCTGCGGATGCGGAAACACCGGTCTGATAAATGGCTTCCTGGGAATCCCGGTAATCAGGATCCTCGCTCAGAATGCTGTAGGCGTCCGCCAGCTTGTCATTCGTCCGGGCCTGCAGACCCATCTGGTAATGCTGCTCCCGGCTGTCCTCGTAATCGAGGATGGTGAAATACTGATCGGCAGCCAATTTGTATTCACCCTGAGCAGCCAACTGTCCGGCGTACTTGTAGTTGGAAAGCGTAGCTTTGTCCGGATCGCCGATGAGAGCATACGCCGCAGCGGCCTCGCCGTAGTTCTAAGCGGCAAACAGGGCATTCGCCTTCTCGGTTCCGCACTGCACAGCCTTGTCCTTGGCGTCGCTATAATTGCCCAGCGCTGCGAAAGCAGCAGTTGCCTCATCGAAGTCGCCCGACTCTAGCTAAGCCTGCGCGGCAGAATACATATCTGCATAATCGGCATTGTGCGTCTGATAAGCCTCAGGCAGGGCTTCATATGCAGTCCAGGCATCAGCGTAATTACCTTTTTCGAATTGCATATCTGCGCTCATCTGAGCAATAATGTTCTTGCTATCGCTGTAATCCCCCAATCCTACATACAGCGCCGTAGCGCCCTCACGATCGCCGGACGCAGCCAAGACGCCGGCCTTTCGATAGGTTGCCTCGCTGATCATCGTCTTGCTGTCGCTGTAGTTGCCCAACTTGGTAAAAGCAACGACGGCCTCATCATAATTGCCGGCTTCCATCAGAGCTGCTGCTTGACTGTACATTTCAGCAAGCTCATCAGCATGATCCTGATAATCTTCAGGCAAATCCAGATAAATTTCGCTTACGTCATCATATTGTCCATTGGAAAACGCCTTATTAGCCTAGGCTCTTTGAAGGAGATAACGGCTCTCACGATAATCTCCAAGCTCAGTGAAGGCCTTGATTGCATCATCAAATGAGCCTGCCTCCAATAATCCTTGGGCATCCCTGTACTTCTGTGCAGGAGTGATCACCTGCGTTACAAGCAGCAGAATGGCAACAAGTGCAACCGCAGCGCTTGCCAATATCAGTTTTTTCTTCTTTTGCCGTGCCGTCTAAATGTCATCCCAAGAATAAATCGTTCGAGCCATATACTTGCCCTAATCAGAGCCCGCCTTACCCAGCAGCAGTGCAAGACGATAACCTGTTCTTTCTTTGGGCGGCGCATCTATTACAATCTTCTTCCTGAAGAACCAAGAGAGAGCCGTTTTGACCCGACGCTTGATTCGATAAAAGCCCACCTTGTCCAGCAGTGTGGAAAGATGCTGACTGTCCTTTAATCCGTGCACTTTTCCCTTTAATCCAGGCAGCTTTTCTTTCAGTCCAGATAGCTTTTCCTTTATGACTTTTCCCGCGTCACCAAGCCGCATATTGCATTACCCCCGTGTTATTCTCAATATCCTCTAATGTACCCGGAAGTTAGATTTTCATTCTCACTTGGTTCCATACTTTTCTATGGCATAAAGCATCGCCGCTGCCATATGTTTACAATGATTGCCCTCCGCTGCATAAGGGCAGGTGCAGGTCATGGCAATCGGCGCCCCGGCCCGGCTGAGAGCAATTTGCACGAGATATTTGCTCTGACCCTGAACCTCGGCCCGGATCACCGGAGGAACAAATTCAAAGGAAGTGATGGCACCCCTTCTGACCAGTTCCGCGCCACGCTCCCGGATGATACCTGTAAAAATAGGAGCCGGCCTGCTTTGAGTTATTCCGGCAGCGCGGTTGGGATTCATCTGCCTGATCTTTGCGGCCAGTTTTCCTTCGAGGAAAGGCTTGATGGAGAAGGCAATAATGCCGTTAATTTTCCTCGTCTGTGCCGGAGTAATGGAGGCCTTATCCCGCTTATTAAACATATCCAGCAGGAAGTTGTAATCGTTATCCCCATTGTAGTTATTATACTGAGATGGAATGAACGCTCCGTCATTCTTCAGTTTCAAAAGCAAATTGCGGGAAAAGTACTCCGGCGTGAGCGGAATAAACTCACGATCGCGAATGGCGTGCAGCAGGCGGAACATCTGCTCCTGAGTATCAATTTCACTGTTCAAGTCAGTTCTGTTGAACTTTTTGATGCAGCAGCTTCCAATAGGATATAATGTGCGCCCATTGAGGCGATTCTGTATTGTGTACAGATATCGGAGGCCTTCCTTGCCACATGTGCATACTCCGGAGGTGCTCATGTCCTCCTCCCAGTCAGAAAGCTCCCATTCCCGCACCGCTCCATCCCAAGTGGCTGCCACGGAATTCGAGATAACGGCTGAAATCAGGTTCTCAAAATATGTGCTCATATGCTTTCTCCGGCGTTATGAACGGAAACGGTTTGCCTGCATTGCCAGAATGCCGCCAATCACACCGCCCACGATGTGAGTCAGTTGCGAAATGTTGTCCTGCACTGTTATGCCTTCTATGATCTGTTGCCCAATAAACAAGACGGCAACCAAAATCAGAGTCAGCGGAATTTTTCCCTCGTGGTTGCCAGTAATCGAAGCAACGATGATAAAAGCAAAGACCACGCCACTGGTGCCCAACAGACCTGTGTGCGGAAACAGAAGCATATTGATAATGGCCGTTCCGACCGCAACTGCAGCAAAAGTGACGAGAACAAACTTGCCTCCGTACTTTTCCTCAATCATCGGCCCAAGGATCAAGATATACATCATGTTGCTCAGCAGATGCTCCCAACTCGCATGCCCGAATATATGACAGATACACCTCACATACTGCAGCGGATCAAGGAATGAGGTGGGATATACGCTGAAAATTGCTTGATTGCTCCTGCCGCCTGTAATGAGGTTAAGGATATAGGCTACCAGGCAGCAAGCAACGAAGGCGATGATGACCGGAGCATTCACGCTGATCCTCTTCAGCCCATTTCGATTCATTACAGTCACCTCAACGCCTTTTCATCAAGTATACACCAGAATGACCGATCTGTCATCCTCAGAACCATTTGTTGCAGCAAGATCAATCATTTCCCGAATCTTTTCCGTTGCAGGAATGTCCTTCTCAAGGATTTCTTCCATCTCATCCTGACTGACATAGTCATGCACGCCATCCGTGGTAAACATCAGCACGCCGGGGACCTTGCGCTCAAAAGCGGGCTTTATCACCAAGGCCTTCAGGTATTCTGGATTGCCACCGCCTAATGCACACCGAATTTCACTTTTATTGCAGGCCTGGGCTCCCTCCAGATTGCCGATGGATTTCAGCCATTCATAGGTAGTCTGGTCCTTGGTGATCTGGTTAATAAAGCCTCCACGGATCGCATACAGCCGAGTGTTTCCCGCATGGGCCAATGTGACCTTTTGCTCATCGAAAAGCAACGCAGTCAAGGTGGTAGCCATGCTGGGCTTACCGAGTTGTTTTCCATAGCTGATGCTCTGGCGCAGAGCCTGCGCGGCGTTGCTCACAGCCGTAGCGCACGCTCCGGCATTGCCGGACAGATTGCTCTTGAGGAATAACCTCCCAAAGGCCTGATAGTCCTTGCCCTGAGAAGCAATCTGCTGCTGAAGGCGAGAAGCATGAGCCTGGACTGCGTTGAGTTCCTTCAGGAGGGACTCGTATTCGGACTGAATTGTGGGCATTGTATTACCTCCACAAACTGCTTGACATAATCAAGGGAAAAATGGATCCGGCGTCATTGTAGTTTAGTCTTGAAAAGCGCATCAGTTTGGTCAGCATGTTCTTTCAAGCCAGACCTTGCTGTTTATTTTACTCCAAAGCCCATAAGTTGTAAAGGAAAAGGTGTTTCCCATGCAAAGAACAAGGTAATGGATCACGACTTAACTCCCCTGTACTTTTTCTCCAACGTCTGCGCCTTTTCATGTATTTCTTCCGCAATCTGTTCGCAAAGGCTCTGCTTGATCCCGGCATTCTTGCTGACAGCCAGGAGATCCTTTAAATCAGGATCGTGCCCGTTTCCATTGATAGTGGTCGTATGCTCGCCAAAGTAGGTCGTGCTCCAGGTGAGATCGTAGGCAGGCGACAACGGAAGAGGACCCAATCAGCCTCCTCCTTTTATAATCCCCAGCGTTTTCTGGTATATTGGCTGATTTCGGCCAATTAACCCCTGCTATGTGGCTGACTCGACCATGTATTTTATCGCATCTCTGCCCTATAATTTAAGCATCAACAGGAGAAACCTGTTAGAAGAGGAGGTGCCATAAAATGGCAAAGTACAGGGTTATCATGATCGTCGATGGTGACGAGGTAGATCAGGATGAGATCTTTGATTCAGTGGAACAAGCCAATGAGTTTGGCGGTTAGATGGCCGGCTGCTACCATGTCGGTACAGAAATGTTCCACCTTTCCAATCCCGGAGACTACCCGGAGGATAACGCGAGCGTATACTGGGAGGTACGCGAAGTGGATGACGAGTAATCCGTTTCCTTGAGTCCAGAGTCAAGGCGTCATTGCAGAATATAACAGGAGGGAAAGAACATGTGTAGCCTCTCTGAACAAGATGTGGCACAACTTCAAGCCTTGAAAGCAGCGCTCGGAGAAACAGAGGAAAGTGAACTTCCTTCTGATGAATTCCTAACGGATGTAGAAGAGCAGGTTTCATATTCCACAGGACGCACGCTTTCTGTCGGGGTCGTTTCCATCATGGCTTATCTTGTCGGCGTCCCTGAAGATCAGTTTGGCAAGAAATACAAGCGGAGTGTGTATGAGGAGCTTGATAAAAACGACCGGGCCAAGATAGTCCGCAGCCTTTGCAGCATTCGCAATGCAATAATGAGGGCACCCGGAAAAATCACCACTCTGCTCAAGCATGAAATGAAAAGCTTGGACACTATGCCAGATGTCATTAATCCGGACCTGTTTTCATATCTGACCGAGCAGCGCATCACGATCATCACCGGGACCAAGCTGAAAGCGATTACAGAGTATATTGCGATCATCAACAATCACATCAGTAACCAAGTGGGAGCCTGTGAAAAACTATTCCCGGCATGGGTCAAATGGGAGTATGTCAAGGATTGCCTTGTTATGCCAAGCGGTGGAAAACCGGATAGAGTTCAAGCTGCCGTTGATAGACTGCAGAGCAACTTCAACAGCTATCCCTTCCAGTGCTATATGAATTGGCCGGTTGATGATCCCAAAGCCTACGTGGAGGAGCCGGAGAACTATGCCGCGCCAATGGCAACCGGCAATGTGCTTTGCAATGACAAGAAATTCTTGGTCCTGCTGTATCGGGTACACAATGATGAATTCCAGGACTTCGGCCGTGTATTTGATGCCAGCGAAGAAGCCAAGCATAGCGTGACGGACTATATGCTTACCCATGACGACATTACAGTCCTTGTCGATTGCGAAAATTCCGATCCATATAAGCTTTGTGCGATGCTGGACTTCCTGAAGGAAGAACAAAGAGATCTTCTGGAGAATCCGGGAAAATATGGTGAGGACGCCCACTTTGGCAGCATACGCAAAATCGTGTTATTCGATGACTACCATACCATCGATGCCTGGGATGTCCTTGAGAACTACACGCGAGTAGAAATCGACCACCAGGAAGTAGAGCGTGTGCTGAACCATAAGTCTCTCGTTGATATGGCGATGGCGGTAGGGGCTTGCAAGGAGCATTTCTGCAATAACGTCAACTCCTTCATGGTGGCCTCCAGTGATTCGGACTATTGGGGACTGATGCGTGCACTGCCCGATGCCGACTTCATGGTTCTCGCCGAGCGCAGCAAGTTTAGCCACGAGACGGAGCATTTTTATGAGGATCATGAGATTAAGACCTGCTTCATGGACGACTTCGCCGGCAACCTGACCAAAATCAAGGAAGGCGCTCTACGGTACAGTCTTGAGAAGCACATGAACAACATGATTACCGTGAACCTCTATGATACCCTCAGCAACATGTATGATGAACTCCGCCTTGACATGAGCTTCCAGGAACGGGAGAACTACAGGAAGCAGCTGGCACGAAAGCTTCATATTTCGGTGGATGACCAGGGCGAAATTTCTTTCCATATCGATGTGTGATATTTGGCGGATTTCGGCCATATAACAAGCTCTATATGGCCGAACTAGCTCTGTATTCTAGTGCCCAAATGCTTTACAATAATGCCATCAACAGGGAAACCTGTTAGAAAAAATAGGAGGGTAACCCACATGAGTATCCGTAAGACCCGCAGTGACTGTAGAGTTGGCACCTTCGAAAAGACCCGCGGCTTGCCTCCGGGATCAATTCGTAATCCCGATGGAAGAGACACCCGCAGCGACAAGAAGATCGGAACGATCCGCAGGGAGTACGAACGGAAATCGAGGTGAATCATCACGATTCACTGCTGCCATTCCCCAAGGCTGACAACCCCATCGACAATAATAACTAACGGCCCAAATTAAGGAGGAGCGACATCATGAAACGCTGTGAATATTGCGGCAAGGAGTACGATCCTGACTTTGAAGAGGATAGCTTTTCCATCGATTGCAGTTTCCTGACCTATCGGAACATCAAGAAGAATCTGTGCGCGGACTGCGCCTTGCAGGCACTTGATGACGAGTAGGATGGCATTTTCTTCTAGGAGTGTGAAAAGTGTGGCTGCGAATTTGACTATATCCTGGAGAGGAGTGAGTTTGCCAATCACTTCCCGTGGTATAACGGCACCTAGCTGAACGATCATTGGGATAATCAGGTTCTATGTGCTGACTGTGCAATTGATGAAGTGGAATCCACTGACGACGAGGAGCAGGAGTAGGAGCAGGACTACTAAGTCCGGGCTCAAGAAGCGAACAAGGTTTTGATCTTTCCCCTCACTTTTTCTCCCGATGTGTGCTATACTGAAAGCAAGCTACACATAGGGAGGCGCCCGCCATGGCCAAAAGGTCAACAAAAGAGAATAAGTCTGTTTATCAGCTGGCCCGTGAAAAAGAGGAACTGACCCGCGAAGAAGCTGAAAGCAAGTGTCCGGCATTGACAGCGGATCGCATTGCAAAGATTGAAGGAGATCGTACTGCTGTCCATCCTGAAGATGTCATGCTGATGGCAGAATGCTATAAGGCTCCCGGGCTACGCAATTACTACTGCTCGCATGAGTGCGCAATTGGGCGGAACCGTGTCCCTGAGGTTAAGACGAAGGAACTTGCGCAGATCGCTGTGGAAACTCTGAATGCCCTGAACAAGATGAGCCGAGAAAAGGAGCGCCTGCTCGAGATCGTGGAAGATGGAACCGTCCGGCCAGACGAACGAGAAGACTTTCTAACGATCAAGACAACGCTCGACAAGATTGCGGTGTCGGTGCGTACGATGCAGCTCTGGATCGATGAGTCCGTGGCACAAGGCCGGCTCCCCAAGGATTTCCTGAAATAAACCACTAAGAGGCAATTGGCTGTATGCTGATTGCCTCCTTTAATTGGCTGGAAATGCATTATTGGCGGGGCTTAATTTGCTGAGGCAATCCTGTATTTTCTGCATGTCCTCTGTTATCATAGAGCCATCACAAGGAGCTGATGCTCCGGTGGAAATACGAAGGAGGTTGTTCTTATGTTCATGATCATTCTCGGAGTCCTGGTGTTCATCCCGCTGTGCCTGATCGGTCTTGTTTACGCAGTGCTCCTGATTACTGCCTGGCTGTAAGAGAGAGGCAGGAGGAAAGATTATGAACGCTTTGAAAGCTGCCGGCAAGAATTTTCTCAAGCGCATCGCTGATATCATTTGCTGGGTAGTTAAACGCCTCGTGCTGATGGCTGCTCTGATTGCCGTAGCAGTCGTCGCGATCCGGTTGCTTGTCCCGGACTGGAGTACGCTCTATCGGGCCAGCAGAGTGATTGAGGTTAAGGACATTCAGATGCAGCTCCAGCCAATCGGCGAAATGGCAACCTATGAAGCTAACTACACCCTCAAGTATACCGATTCCAGTTATCGCCAGCCGGTTATTCTCGCTGGGATCCTGGGTGAAGATTTCTGCTATCCGGGAACCGAAAGGTATATCGAAGCAAGTTACGACGGAAGGATCAAGGTCGGATACAGAATGTCTGATATCACCATTGATATTGATGAAACGACCAAGACCATTTCGGTAACGCTTCCTGAGCCCGAGATCCTCTCGCATGAAATCATCTCCGTGGAAATTGATGAAGAAAAGACCCGGAACAACATCTTCAACCCTGTCAAAGCTGATGATGTCTCCACGGCGATTGAAGAAACCAAAGACACAGCCTGCGAAGAAGCGATTGAAAAGTACGATATTTATACAAAGGCCAGGGCTAATGCGGAGCCCGTGTCAAGAGAAGTTCGCAAAATTGTTCCGCTACAGAGTTGACTGCCAG
>R11__coassemble_352_pt1 | contig 31645 bp, 28 predicted proteins | sample R11__metabat2_high_PE_049 | metagenome-assembled genome bin R11
CCTATGGAGAAGGATCGGAGTTCATTGTGACGCTGCCGATCAGAAAGGCGGAGGAATGAACGGAAGAAAACGGCTGTGCTGCCTGCTGCTTTCCCTTTTGCTGCTTTCCGGCATGCTTCCGGCCCTGGCAGACAGCGCCTATGAGATCCCCGAGGCGGTGGCCGGGGAGGAGCTGCGCACGGCCCAGACGGCCTCTCTGTATTACCGATTCCAGGATGAGCCTTACCTGGCTGCCTAGACCCGGGTGATCAATGATTCTCCCTCGGAGCCCTATGAGCTTTCTCTTCTTACGGCGCTTCTGTCCGGCCCCTCCAGGCAGGACGGGGTGCTGAACTCTCCCTTTCCGGAGGGGACCAGGGTGATCTCCACCTCCCGCAGGGGCAGGCTGCTGTTTGTTACCCTGAGCCAGGAGATCATGAACGGCTATGCGGACGAACCGGATGACTGGCAAAGCGATGCCCAGTGGAGCCGGGAGGTTCCCCTGCGCAGGAGGCTGGCCATCCAGAGCCTGGTGGCTACGGTGACGGAAAACTGCGAGGTGGACAGTGTCCAGATCCTGGTGGAGCAGGAGAGCGGCAGCGCCTCCGGCTCTCTGCGGCTGAGGCAAAGCTATTTCATGGAGACGACAGACCAGAGCCTGCTGACGGAGCCCCAGCAAAGGGACGAAAGCCTGCTGCTTTCCCCGAAAACCACCATGGAAAGGGTTCTGACGTGCTGGCAGATGGAGGACTGGGATGCCCTGTACCTCTATATCGCGGACTGGGATCCCTTCGCCGCCGAAAGCAAGCGCACCCAGGCGGACTGCGTTTCCGCGCTCAGCTCGATCCCGGTGCCGGCCGGCTTCTCCGTGGAGGGCGGCAGCGTCAGCCGGGCAGGGGAACGGGCCACCTTTACGGTGGATCTTTCCCTGCTTTCCCAGGACGGAGTGGTGGAGGAAAAGAACGGCATTGTTTTTCACCTTCTGCTGGAGGATGGCATCTGGAAGATCGGCCTGAGCAGCCTGACCGGTCCATTCTCTGAATGATTATGAGGATATTTATGAAGCGAAGCATTCTGGCAGCCCTGCTTCTGGGGCTTCTGATCCTTCTCTGCGGCTGCTCACAGAGCCAGACCGGGACCTCCCTGGAGCAGGCGGATTCGGCCCTGCCCACGGCCACGGTCAGCGTGTCCCCGCCCACAGGAGACGAGGGCCTGGCCACCGTGAAGCAGGTGGCCTTCTACGTTCCGGGAGACGACGGCCGCACCCTGACCCGGGAGATCAATGAGGTGCGCCTCTCCGGAGACCGCATTGAGGCCTATGACATTGCCCAGGCGCTCCTGACCAGGCTGGGAAGCAGCTTCGGCGTGAGCCTGTCCCTGTATGGCCAGCGGCCGGTCCTGGTTTCCAACGGGGTGTGCACGGTGAATCTGTCCTCCTCGGCCCTGGTGCTGGATAACGAGCAGCTGTACCGGCTGTTCCTGTGCGTTTCCTCCACCCTGTGCGCCCGCAGCGGCATCAACGCGGTGGGCTTCCTGATCACGGACCAGGCCCCGGCCATGGACATCACGGGTAACCTGCCCCTGGGTCTTCTTACCGGCCATGGCGGCGATGACATGGGGGCCCTGTGGAGCACCTTCTCCGCCAGGCGAGCGCCATTGGGAACGGATGCCTCCACGGTGGCCCTGACGGCCTCCGCCAACCTGTATTTTCCCCTGAAGGACGGGAGCGGCACCGCCTGCGAGAGCCGCAGCATCACCTTTGAGGGGCAGTCCGCCCAGCAGCTTTGCGCCGGATTGACGGAGGCGCTGTCTGCCGGGAGCCTGTATGTTGACAGCGCCTGCGACATGCCGGACCTGACTGCCCTGATGACCGCCATGCCCCGGGTCACCGACCTGACGGAGGGCGGCAAGCTGCTATCCCTGAGCTTTGTCAGCGACCTGGATGCGCTGCTTTCCCAGCAGGGGATCGATGAGGAGGCCTTCCTTTCTTCCGTGATCCTGACCATGACCTCCTTTGTGCCCAACATCACCGCCATTTCCGTGCGGATCGGCGAGGAAGCGGCAGACTTTCTGCCCAACACCGGTGGCTATGTCCGCAGGAGCAGCCTGGACAGCACGGTGATGGATCAGGCCATCATCTATCTTTCCGCGGACGGCACCCTGTTCTCGGTGACCCGGATGCTTCCGGCGGACCGGAGCAGCTCTCCCAGGCTTCTTCTGAATGCCTTGATTTCCGGCCCCAGGCAGAGTGAGAAGGAGCAGGGGATTTCCCTGGTGCTGCCCTATTCCGTTTCCGAGTCGGATGTGCTGGGGCTGTCGGTGGAGAATGACACCCTGGTCATCAACCTGTCGGAGTTCTTTGCCTCCGCCGTGGAGAACGCGGAGCAATTGGATGAGCAGCTGATCTGCTACAGCATGGTGAACACCCTGTGTGAGGCGCTGGGCCTCCGCCGGGTGGTGTTCTTCTTCGGCGGGCAGCAGCGGGAAACCCTGGGCGGCAAGCTCAGCTGGAGCGGGGAATTCCTGTATGCTCCGGGTCTGGCGGGAGAGGATCGGGGATAATTGCATTTTTCGAAAAGCTGTGATAGAATAGTATGGGCTCTTTTTAAGCCCTGATTGATCAGACATTGAGGTACCTTTTTATGGAGACAAAACGCTGCCTTGGACTGGACATTGGCTCGACGACGGCCAAGCTTGTGCTGACGGAGGGAAATACCATCCTCTGCCAGAATTATGTCCGGCACCGGTCCAGGGTTCGTGAAACAGTGCTTTCCATGCTGCGGGAGGCTGCGCCGCTTTTGACGCAGGCTCCCTTTACTGCGTCCATTTCCGGCTCGGCCGGTATGGGCCTGGCCCAGAGCACGGGCATCCTGTTCATTCAGGAGGTTTATGCCACCGCGGAAACGGTGAAGCGGCTGGCTCCGGACACCGGTGTGGTGATCGAGCTGGGCGGTGAGGATGCCAAGGTCATCTTCCTGACCGGCGGCGTGGATGAGCGAATGAACGGCACCTGCGCGGGAGGCACCGGCGCCTTTATTGATCAGATGGCGGTTCTGCTGGATATGTCGGTGGATGAAATGGACCGCCTGAGCCTGCAGGCCCAGCGGCTGTATCCCATCGCCTCCCGGTGCGGCGTGTTTGCCAAGTCGGATATCCAGCCCCTGCTGAACCAGGGCGCCGGGAAGGCGGACATAGCCGCCAGCATTTATCAGGCGGTGGTGAACCAGACGGTGGCCGGCCTGGTGCAGGGCAGGGAGATCACCGGCCGGGTGATGTTCCTGGGCGGCCCGCTGCACTACTGCCAGGGGCTGCGCCGGCGCTTCACGGAGACGCTGAAGCTCACCGGAGACAGGGCGGTTTTTCCGGAATACGACCGGTTCTCCGTGGCCCTGGGAGCGGCCATGCTGTCCGAAAAGGGCGAGCCCATGACCTATGAAAGCCTGCTGTCTCTGCTGGAAAAGGCAACGCCGGGCAGCGGAAGCAGCCAAAACCGCCTGGCACCCCTGTTCCGGAACCGGCAGGAGTATCTGGATTTCTGTGACCGCCATGCCCGGGCCACGGTGCCGCAGCGCTCTGTTTCGGACTACGAGGGAAAGGCCTGGCTGGGCATCGACTGCGGCTCCACCACCACCAAGCTGGTGCTGATTGCCGAGGATCGGTCCATCCTGTACAGCTATTATCATTCCAACAAGGGCAATCCTGTGGCGCTGGTGCTGGAGCAGCTGAAGACCATCCGGAGGCTGTGCGGAGATAAAATCACCATTGCAGGCAGCGCCGTGACCGGCTACGGTGAGGATCTGATCCGGCACGCCTTCCAGGTGGATGAGGGCCTGGTGGAGACCCTGGCCCACTTCTACGCCGCCCGGTATTTCATGCCGGAGGTGGATTTCATCCTGGATATCGGCGGCCAGGACATCAAGTGCTTCCGCATCCGGAACGGGGCCATCGATTCCATCATGCTGAACGAGGCCTGCTCCTCCGGCTGCGGCTCCTTCATCGAGACCTTTGCCCGGTCCGCCGGGTATGAGGTGGCGGAATACGCCAGGCTGGGCCTGATGTCCGCCGCTCCGGTGAACCTGGGCAGCCGCTGCACCGTGTTCATGAATTCCTCCGTGAAGCAGGCCCAGAAGGACGGCGCCTCGGCCAGCGATATTTCCGCCGGTCTGTCCGTGTCTGTGGTGAAGAACGCCATTTACAAGGTGATCCGGGCCGTGTCTCCCAAGGAGCTGGGAGAACACATCGTGGTGCAGGGCGGCACCTTCTATAATGATGCCGTGCTGCGGGCCTTTGAGCAGGAGCTGGGCACCCAGGTGGTGCGGCCCTCCATCGCGGGGCTGATGGGGGCCTATGGCGCGGCACTGCATTCCATGAAGCATGTCTCCAGCACCCTGCTGGACATGGAAGCCCTGGAGAGCTTCAGCCACACGGCCACGGCGGCGGTGTGTAAGGGCTGCGCCAACCACTGCAGGCTGACCATCAACCGCTTTGCCTCCGGGGAGAAGTACATTTCCGGTAACCAGTGCCAGAAGGGTGCCGGTGGCAAGGCGGCCTCCGATCTGCCGAACCTGATGGAGTGGAAGCGGAGCTACCTGGCGACCCTGCAGCCCAGGCCGGGAAAGCGGGGCAAGCTGGGGATCCCCCTGGCTCTGTCGGTGTACGAGCTGGCACCGCTGTGGTATAACCTGTTCACCGAGCTGGGCTTTGAGGTGCATCTTTCCGGCTTCTCTACCCGGGCCACCTATGAGCTGGGACAGCTGACCATCCCCAGCGACACGGTGTGCTATCCGGCGAAGATCATGCATGGCCACATGGTGGAGCTGCTGGAGCAGGGGATCGACTGCCTGTTCTATCCGGGCATGACCAAGAATGTGCAGGAGGAAGGCAGCGACAACTGCTATAACTGCCCCATCGTGGCATACTACGGAGAAACCCTGAAGGGCAATATGCCCCAGCTGAAGCAGGCGACCTTCCTGAATCCCTATCTGATGCCCCATACGGCGAAGTCCATCACCATCGGCCTGATGCCGGAGATGAAGAAGCTGGACCCCGCCATCACCGCCCGGGAGGTCCGTCGGGCCGCCCAGAAGGGCCTGGATGCCTATCACGCCTACCGGGAGGAGATCCGGAAGCAGGGCGAGGAGGCGGTGCGTCAGGCCCGGAGCGCCGGCAAGCGGATCATGGTGCTGGCAGGCCGCCCCTACCATATCGATCCGGAGATCAACCACGGCATCGATAAGCTGGCCAACAGCCTGGGCTTTGCGGTGATCACCGAGGATGCCGCCGCCCAGATGACCGGCATGCAGCGGGTCCATGCCCTGGACCAGTGGACCTTCCATGCCCGGCTGTACCGCAGCGCCCGGTTCGCCTGCGAGAATCCGGATGTGGAGCTGGTGCAGCTGGTCTCCTTCGGCTGCGGCATTGACGCCATCACAGGCGACGAGGTGCGGTCGATCCTGGAGGAAAAGGGCAAGCACTATACGCAGCTGAAGATCGACGAAATCACAAACCTGGGTGCTGTCCGGATCCGGCTGCGGTCGCTGCTGGGCGCACTGGAGGAGGGCTGACATGCAGGAGCTGGATTATGTTCCTTTCACAAAGGAAATGAAGGAGCAGGGCTACACCATCCTGTGTCCCAACATGACGCCCATTCAGTTCGAGCTGATCGTCCGGGTGATGAATACCTTTGGCTATCACGTGGAGCTGCTGAAGGGAACGGAGCCGGAGATCATCGAGACCGGCCTGAAATATACCCACAACGACGCCTGCTATCCGGCGCTGTGCATCATCGGCCAGTTCATGAACGCCCTGCTCAGCGGAAAATATGACGTGCACAGGGTGGCCCTGGTTTACTTCCAGACGGGCGGCGGCTGCCGGGCCTCCAACTACATCAGCCTGATCCGGAAGGCGCTGAAAAAGGCCGGGCTGGAATTCGTTCCGGTGATCTCCATGTCCTTTGCCGGCCTGGAGAAGCACTCCGGCTTTCAGCTGACCCTTCCGCTGCTGCACAAGCTGGTATACGCGGTGCTGTACGGTGATCTGCTCATGTCCCTGCAGAGCCAGACGGTGCCCTACGAGCTGCAGAAGGGAGCAGCCGGGGAGCTGCTGCACACCTGGCTGGAAAGGCTGGGGAAGGAGCTGGGCAGCGGGAGAAGAGTCAACTACCGCCACTTCAGGCAATGCTGTCGGGAAATCGTGGACAGCTTTGCGGCCCTTCCCATGCGGGAAAAGCGGGATGCCATTCAGGTGGGCGTGGTGGGGGAAATCTACGTCAAGTACAGTCCCCTGGCCAACAATCACCTGGAGGATTTCCTGGTGAAGGAGGGAGCCGAGGTCACCACTCCCGGCCTGATGGATTTTATTCTGTACATCATTCAGAATGAGATCGTGGATTATCAGGTCTATCACACCTCCCGGGCTGTCTATCCTTTGATGAAGCTGGCTCTGCGGCTGATCTGCCGGGTGAAGAACGACATCATCGCCATTGTGAAGCAGCAGGGTACCTTCCGGCCCTGGACGCCCTTTGAAAAGGTAATCGGCCTGGCGGATGAGTTTATTTCCCCGGCGGTGAAGATGGGCGAGGGCTGGCTGCTGACCAACGAGATCATCGAGCTGTATCGCTCCGGCGTGAAGAACATCGTTTGCGCCCAGCCCTTCGGCTGCCTGCCCAACCACGTCTGCGGCAAGGGAATGATGAAGCCCATCAAGGAGCGCTATCCGGACATCAACATCGTGGCCATCGACTATGATCCCGGTGCCTCCCGGGTGAACCAGGAAAACCGGCTGAAGCTGATGCTGTCCAACGCGGAAAAATGAAAAATCAAAAGGAAAGGTCGCCAACCGGCCTTTCTTTTTTTGATCCCTGACGAATTGTTACAAAAAGTTAATTTTTTCTTGACAATTTTTCACATTAATGATAAGATTACGTTGCAGAAAGAAATCGATTTCTGTTGAGGACGGGAGGGAAATCAGAATGAAGAAGATTGTGTGCGTTGCTCTGGCGGCCATGCTGGCGCTGTCCTGCGCCGCGGCCTTTGCGGATGCCCCTGAATATAAGCTTGTCTGCGGAATTGAGGAGAACATCGGCCATCAGCATGACGCCTCCTGCTATACCAGCTGGGACGAGCTGGTGTGCGAGAGCACCGAGGAAGGCCATGTGCATGATGAGACCTGCTACGAGACCGTGTCCTTCCTGGTGTGCGGCATCGAGCTGGGCCGCGGAGCCCACAGCCACACCGACGAGTGCCTGGCCTTCAGCTATGAATAAGCCTTAACAGGAACAGCAAAAGCTCCTTCCGGGAAATCCTCCGGAAGGAGCTTTTTGTTGGTCAAAAAAAGCGAGAGCAGCCATAAGCCGGGTTCTGTATTGGGCGATCATCTATCCAGCCCCATCGTTACCGATGGGATCAAGCGACAGCCGGAACAGGGACGGGCCGTCCACTGCGTTCCATTGGCTTCTTGCACCGGGTGGGGTTTACAGCAGCCCCGAGTTACCAGGGGGCCGGGTGAGCTCTTGCCTCGCCTTTCCATCCTTACTCCTTTCCGAAGAAAGGGGCGGTTTCTTTCTGTTGCACTCTCCCTGGAGTCGCCTCCGCCGGCCGTTAGCCGGCACCCTTGCCCTGCGGTGCCCGGACTTTCCTCATGCCTTTCGGCCTGCGATCACCTGTCTGCCTCGCAGGGGATATTGTACTTCAGCTGCCCGGGAAAGTCAAGCAGCGGCCGGGAAATTTCAACAGAAACAGGCCCTCTTGATTTTTGCTATTTCCCTTGAAATTCCGGTGATTTCATGCTATGATGACATGCGGCTTTTTCACCGCACCGGTTTTTCCACAGACCGGTTTTCCACAGGCAGGGCGGTGCCGCGCCTGTCGGTGCTTATGCAGATTCAAAGATTCCCAGAACGGAAGGATGGCATCTCCATGAAGGATATCGATCGGCTGTGGGAAGAGACCTGTCGGCTGCTTCGTGCCCAAATGAATGAGGTTTCCTATATTACCTGGATCAAAGAAGCCCTCCGCCCGGTCCGGCAGGAGGGCAATGTTGTGGTGCTGGCGGTCACCGCTCCTTATATGATGAGCATGGTGTCCAACCGTTATACCGGCATCATCAGCAATTGCCTTTCCGAGGCGGCCGGCTGCGCCCTGACCGCCAGCATCGTGACGGAGGCGGACGCGGACAAGCAGGCGGCTGCTCCCAATGCGGAGCGGTCCATTGTGTCCCAGCAGCTGAACCCCCGGTATACCTTTGATCAGTTCGTGGTGGGCAATGGCAACCGCTTTGCCCATGCCGCCTCCCTGGCCGTGGCGGAAACTCCCTCCAAGGCCTACAATCCGCTGTTTATTTATGGCGGCGTGGGCCTGGGCAAGACCCACCTGATGCATGCCATCGGCCATTATATCCTGCAGCAGGATCCCACGGCCCGGCTGATGTGTGTCACCTCCGAGCAGTTCACCAATGAGCTGATTGCCGCCATCAAGGAAGGACAGAACATGGAATTCCGGAACCGCTTCCGGAACGTGGATGTGCTGCTGGTGGATGATATCCAGTTCATCGCCGGCAAGGACAGCACCCAGGAGGAGTTCTTCCATACCTTCAACGCCCTGCACAGCGCCGGAAAGCAGATCGTGCTCACCTCGGACCGTCCTCCCAAGGACATTGCCCGGCTGGAGGAGCGGCTGTGCAGCCGGTTTGAGTGGGGCCTGATCTGCGATATCCAGCGGCCGGACATTGAAACCCGGATCGCCATTCTGCGGAAGAAGGCGGAGCAGGAGCACTACCAGGTGGAGGACGACGTGCTGGAGCTGATCGCCACCCGGGTGGACAGCAACATCCGTGAGCTGGAGGGCAGCCTGCTGCGGCTGGTAGCCTATTCCCAGCTGAACAACAAGCCCATTTCCGTGGCCCTGTGCGAGGAGGCTCTCCGGGAGACCTTCGAGCGCACGGCGCCCCGGCCCGTCACGGCTGACCGGGTGATCCGCACCGTGGCCGGCTACTATAACCTGGATCCTGCCGAGCTGACCGGCTCCTCCCGCCGCAGGGAGGTGGCGGTGCCCAGGCAGATCGCCATGTACCTGACCCGGGACATGACAGGGCTGTCCCTGCCCCAGATCGGCCAGGCCTTCGGCGGAAAGGACCATTCCACGGTGCTGTATTCCTGCAATCAGGTGGCCGGCAGCATCCGGGAGTCCGCCACCTCCGCCCATTTGGTGGATGACCTGCGGCGGATGGTCCAGGAGGGAGACTGACCCATGGAAAAGGTTCGCTTCGGCGTAATCGGCATCGGCAGCATGGGCTTCAAGCACTGCCGCCTTTTGCTGGAAAAGGTGCCGGAGGCCACGCTGACCGCCGTATGCACCGGCCACCCGGAAAGCGGGGAAAGGGTCCGGGCTCTTCCCGGCGGGAAGGACGTGCGGGTGTTTTCCAACCCGGCGGATCTGTACGCCTCCGGCTGCATTGACGCGGTGCTGATCGCCTCGCCCCACCGGCTGCATGTGCCTCAGGCGACAGAGGCCTTCCGGGCCGGCATTCCCGTGCTGCTGGAGAAGCCCTCCGGCGTCACCACGGAGGAGGTCCGCGGGCTGAATGCCGCCGCGGATATTTGCGGGGTTCCCTTCGGGCTGATGCTGAACCAGCGCACCAATCCCACCTACCGCAGGATGAAGGAGCTGGTGGATTCCGGAGAGCTGGGGAAGATCCGCCGGACCGGCGTGACCATCACCAGCTGGTTCCGGGCCCAGAGCTACTACGAGTCCGTGCCCTGGCGGGGAACCTGGGAAAAGGACGGCGGCGGTGTGCTGCTGAACCAGGCGCCCCATAACCTGGACCTGTGGCAGTGGATCTGCGGCATGCCGGTGCGGGTGCACGCCTTCTGCGGCTTCGGCCGCTGGCATGCTATTGAGGTGGAGGACGACGTGACCGCCTATGTGGAGTACGGGGGCGGCGCCACGGGCTGCTTTATCACCTCCACCGGTGAAGCCCCCGGCACGAACCGCTTCGAGATCGCCCTGGATGGGGGACGGCTGCTGTATGAGCGCGGCAGGCTGACCCTGGACCGGCTGGAGGTTTCCGCTTCCCGGTTCATCCGGGAGCATCAGGGGCTGTACGAGGCCCCGGGATACATCACCGAGGACCTGACGCCGGAGGAGGAAAACCCGGAGCACGCGGGCGTCCTGCGGGCCTTTGCCCGGCACCTGCTCTACGGAGAGCCCATGACGGCAGACGGCAGGGAAGGCCTGAACAGCTTGATGCTGTCCAATGCCATGCTGCTGTCCGCCTGGACCGGGGAGGACGTTGCGCTTCCCTTTGATGACCATCGCTTTACCGAGCTTCTGGAGGAAAGATACCATGGATCGCATTGTTGACCTGTTTGATCTGGAGCACACCCTGGCAGGGGACTACCTGAAGCAGTTCACCTGGCCCTGGGAGGCCCTGGCCGGAATCAAGGAAATGATCCGGGAGCTGGGGAAGACCCTGCCGGCGGAGGAGTATGAGCAGGTTTCCCCGGAGGTATGGGTGCACCGCACGGCCAAGGTGGCGCCCACGGCCTATTTGGGGGCACCCTGCATCATCGGTCCCGACACCGAGGTGCGTCACTGCGCCTTCATCCGGGGCAGTGCCCTGGTGGGCGAGGGCTGCGTGGTGGGCAACAGCGTGGAGCTGAAGAATGTCATTCTGTTCGATCGGGTGCAGACGCCTCATTATAACTACGTGGGAGACAGCATTCTGGGGTATTACTCCCACATGGGTGCCGGCTCCATCACCTCCAATGTGAAGTCCGATAAGCAGCCTGTGGTGGTGCACGCCCCCGAAGGGGATTACCCCACCGGCCTCAAGAAGATGGGCGCCATGCTGGGCGACCATGTGGAGGTGGGCTGCAACAGTGTGCTGAATCCCGGCACGGTGATCGGCCGGAACTGCAATGTGTATCCTTTGACGTCCGTGCGCGGCGCCATTCCCGCGGGAAGCATCGTGAAGGCGACCCGCTGCATCGTTGAGAAGAAGTGAGGTGCCTTATGGGCAGATATTTTGGAACGGACGGCTTCCGGGGAGAAGCCAATGTGAACCTGACCGCCGATCATGCCTACCAGGTCGGCCGCTTCCTGGGCTGGTACTACGGTGAACTGAAGCAGCGGGCCGGGAAGGACAAGCCCGCCCGGATCGTCATCGGCAAGGATACCCGGCGCTCCAGCTACATGTTTGAGTACGCCCTGGTGGCGGGCCTCACCGCCTCCGGCGCGGATGCTTATCTGCTGCACGTGACCACTACGCCTTCCGTGGCCTATGTGGTGCGCACCGACAATTTTGACTGCGGCATCATGATCTCCGCCAGCCACAATCCCTACTGGGACAACGGCATCAAGCTGATCGACGGCGCCGGAGACAAGATGGACGAGGAAACCATCGGCCTGGTGGAGGATTATCTGGACGGGAAGCTGGAGCTGTTCGGTCAGGCCTGGCCGGAGCTGCCCATGGCGAAGCGGGAAAGGATCGGCTGCACCGTGGACTATGTGGCCGGCAGAAACCGCTACATCGGCTACCTGATCTCCCTGGGGGTGTATTCCTTCAAGGGCATGAAGGTGGCCCTGGACTGCGCCAACGGCGCCTCCTGGAACATTGCCAAGAGCGTGTTCGATGCCCTGGGCGCCAAGACCTACGTAATCAACGCCGAGCCCAACGGCTGCAACATCAACCTGAACGCGGGCAGCACCCACATTGAGGGGCTGCAGCGGTATGTGGTGGAAAACGGCATGGATGTGGGCTTCGCCTATGACGGCGATGCCGACCGCTGCATGGCGGTGGATGAGCTGGGCAGCGTGGTGACCGGTGACCACATCCTGTATATCTATGGCCGCTACATGAAGGAACGGGGCAAGCTGCTGACCAACACCGTGGTGACCACCGTGATGAGCAACTTCGGCCTGTACAAGGCCTTTGATGCCTTGGATATCGGCTATGCCAAGACCGCCGTGGGCGACAAGTACGTGCATGAGTACATGATGCAGCACGGCTGCCGCATCGGCGGTGAGGACAGCGGCCACATCATCTTCTCCAAGTATGCCACCACGGGTGATGGCATCCTCACCAGCCTGAAGGTGATGGAGGTCATGCTGGCCCGGAAGAAGAAGCTCAGCGAGCTGACCAAGGACCTGGTCATCTATCCCCAGGTGCTGAAGAACATCCGGGTGGTGGACAAGGAGCAGGTTCTGAACCATCCCCAGGTGGCGGAGGCGGTGAAGGCTGCCGAGGCTTCCCTGGAGGGGATCGGCCGACTGCTGGTCCGGCCAAGCGGCACCGAGCCCCTGGTGCGGGTGATGGCCGAGGCTCCCACGAAGGAAGAATGCGACCGGGCGGTGGACAGTGTGATCCGGGTGATCCAGTCCTGCGGGCTGGAGGCGGAATAAGCAACAAAAGCGGAAGGAAATGCGCTGCGGGGCGCCTCCTTCCGCTTTTTCTTGACATATCCTGCCTTTCTGCTAAAATATACTTGCGGCATCCCCGCTGTTTTCATGCATTCATTTTCATTCATTTGCCGCGCGGGGAAAAGGAGCAGCTATGTTTGGTTTCAGACCCGACGGACGCAGGGTGAAGAACATTGAGCCCATCGTCCAGATTACGCCTTACCTGATGCCCATGCGCTGTGATGCCATGGTCTTCCTGGATCACAAGGCGGATTACGAGAAAATGGCCCGCTACATCGCTCAGCAGAACGCGGAGAAGGACGAGCGGATCACCTTCATGAACATCATCGTGGCCGCCTATGTGCGGGCCATCAGCCAGCACCCGGAGGTCAATCGCTTCGTGCTGAACAAGCAGTATTTCTCCCGGAACAACTGCTCGGTTGCCTTCAACGTGCTGAAGGATCCCCACGACGCCGACAAGGGCGAGACCGTGGTGAAGATCCGCTTCGACCTGACGGATACCATCTACGATGTGCGGGACCGCATGAACGCGGGCATCGAGGCCAACCGGGGCGAGGAAACCTCCAATTTCCTGGATAAGCTGGCCGGCTTTGTGCTGAAGGTGCCCGGCCTGGCCAGTGCGGTGGTGGGCCTGGTTCGTCTGCTGGACCGCTACGGCATCTGCCCCGGCGCGCTGATCGATGAATTGCCCTTCCATGTGGGCATGTACATCACCAACAACGCCTCCATCGGCCTGCACCATGTGTATCACCACATTTACAACTTCGGCAACGTCAGCATGTTCTTTGGCATGGGCACTCTGGAGCGGACCATGGTGCCGGACGGAAACGGCGGCACCCGGATGAAGCGCTTCCTGCCCATCGGCGTTACGGTGGACGAGCGGGTATGCTCCGGTGCTCATTTCTCCGGTCTGTTCACCTCCATCCGGGAATGCCTCGATGATCCCTCCATCCTGGAGAAGCCGCCGGAGAAGGTGCTGTTCGATCCCGGCATTGAGTATCACGAGCCCAAGCCGGAGAAGAAATACGGAAAGGAATCCCAATGAGTAAATTTGCGATTTTTGTGGATTTGGAAAACTGCGGCGCCAAGGTGGATACCCTGAACAGCATCCTGGAAAAGGTCAAGATGCGGGGCGATATCCTGATCGGCAAGGTCTATGGATATACCGACCGCTTCTCTGACCTGAAGCAGGTGCTTCTGAGCAACACCTTCACCGTGGTGCCCTCCATCCGCTACGGCATCGCCCAGAAAAACAATGCGGATATTCAGCTGGTGGTGGACGCCCTTGAGGTGGCGTACACCAACCCGCTGATCGACTCCTTCTGCATCGTCAGCGGCGACAGCGATTACACGCCCCTGGTGGGCCGCCTGAAGGCCATGGGCAAGTTTGTCCTGGGCATCAGCCGCAGCGAGGCCGCCAGCAGCATCTTCATCAACGCCTGCAACGAATTCCAGTTCCTGGAGAGCGTGGGCGGCCGGGTGGCCCGTCCGGGCACGGCGAAGAAGAAGAAGACGGCCACCTCTCAGGCCTCCGAGGAGAGCAAGGATGAAAGTGAGCTGAACAAGCTGATCTGCTCCATCTTTGAGGAAAGCTCCGAGACCGACGAGATGTACGCCAGCGAGCTGAAGGGCGTCCTGATGCGGCTGCGTCCGGATTTCAACGAGAAGTCCTACGGCTGCGCCACCTTCTATAAGCTGCTGCTGCGCCTGGCCACCAAGTTCGGCGACCTGCATGTGAAGAACGACAACTTCAACGTGATGGTCTCCCTGAACACCCAGCCCGAAGAAGGCAGCTCCTCCGAGGAGCCCCAGCTGAACCGGGAGAACTGGCGGGAGGCCTTTGTGGCTCAGCTGCAGGCCTACAAGGAGGGCGGCTTCGAGCGGGTGAATCCTTCCATCCTGAAGGCGGACATCCTGACCTCCTACCCGGACTTCACCGAAAAGGCCATTGGCTTCAAGCGCTTCTCCGATGTGATGAAGCAGCTGGAAAAGGATGGCCTGCTGACGGTGGAAATGGATGAGCAGAAGACCATGCTGATCAAGCTCCTGTAAAAAGCGGCAAAGGGGAAAGACGATGGATTTCATTTACGCATCCGATGAGAATTATGTCCGTCACGCGGCGGCGTCCATGGTGTCCCTGATGGAGAACAACCGTCAGGCGGATGAGGTGGTGTTCCACTTCCTGTCTATGGGCATCAAGTCGGAAAGCAAGCGCATCCTGGAGGAGCTGTGCGCCCGGTATGGCCGCAGGGTGACGGTGTATGAGCTGGGAGACCTGAAGAACTGGTTCAGCTTCGAGTTCAATGCCCGGGGCTTTGCCCAGAGCACCCTGGCCAGGCTGTTGGTGGGACGGATCCTCCCGGAAAAGGTGGAGCGGGCCCTCTATGTGGACTGCGACACCATCGTGCTGGACGATCTTTCTCCGCTGTTTTCTCTGGACATGGGCCGGAACTACGTGGGCATGGTGGCGGAGCCCACAGCCACCAAGGGCCGCCGGGTCCAGCTGGCGCTGAAGGACGAGCAGCCCTATTTCAACGCCGGCATCCTGCTGATCAACCTGAAGCTGTGGCGGCAGGAGAACGCCGAAAAGCAGGTGCTGGATTACTATGCCGCCCATGACGGGAATCTGCTGGCCCCGGATCAGGATGCGCTGAACGGTGCCTTTGCCGGAAGGATCCTGGAGCTGCAGCCCCGGTATAATTTCGGTTCCGTGCAGATCTACTATCCCTGGAAGGCTCAGAAGAGGATTTCTTCCCCCACGCCCTTCATGGACGAGGAAACCTACCGGCAGGGAACGGAAAAGCCGGCCATCATTCATTACCTGGGTGAGGAGCGGCCCTGGCGGGAGGGCAACCGGCACCGCTATCGGGACAAATATGACCTGTACCTGAACATGACGCCCTGGGCCAATTATCCCAAGGACAAGGGCTGGCAGGCCTACTTTGTTTGCTTCTCTGTTTTCAATACCCTGGTGAAGCCCTTTCCGGTGCTGCGCTGGCGGATCATCGACCGGCTGATCCCGGTGTTTATGAAGCACCGGGAGAAAAAGCTGAAAAAGCGCTGAAAAAAGCCGGAAGCGGCGTTCGGACATCCAAACCGACAATTGAGACCATTTCCGTTGAAAGCATGCCCGGGTTCTGGTATGCTTGCCTCGAAAACAAAGGAAAGCGAGGTCAATGTGAAATGGAAAAGTTCATGGAAGGTTTCCCCTGGAGGATGTTCGAAGGCTTCGAGCACTATGATGCCGAAGGAAAGTATCTGGGCTGCAGCATTCCCGTGCGGCCGGAGGGCCACCATCGCCCGCCCATGCAGCCCCCGGAGCGCCGGGAGGGCCTGGAGGGTCAGTGGTGCCACCGGGAAATGGAGAACCGCCACCCCATGCATCGCCCGCCGGAGGAGCACTGCCGCGGCGAATATCCCATGGAGCGCGGCGGCCGCCCTGAGCACGGTCGGTATCCGGAGCATGACATGCCCTGCGAAGGCCATGGCCCTTGGAGCAGCCGGCCTCCCATGCCGCCTCATCATGGGGGCAGGGGAGAGCAGCCCCGGTACGAGTGGTCCGACGGCCCCCGGCAGGACTGGTAAAAATCACACAAAAAGAGAGCTGCGGCACGAAGCCGCAGCCCTTTTTATTCTGTGAAAATTACTTGGTGCCGAAGAGACGGTCGCCGGCATCGCCCAGACCGGGCACGATGTAGCCGTGATCGTTCAGCTTCTCATCCATACCGGCCACGTAAATATCCACATCGGGGTGATCCTTCTGGATCCGGGCCACGCCTTCGGGAGCAGCGATCAGGTCCATCAGGCGGATATGGGTGCAGCCACGCTGCTTGATAAAGCTGATGGCAGCGGAGGCAGAGCCGCCGGTGGCCAGCATGGGATCCACCACCACGATTTCCCGCTCCTGGGCATCCACAGGCAGCTTGCAGTAGTATTCCACAGGCTCCAGGGTCTCAGGATCGCGATACAGGCCGATGTGGCCCACCTTGGCGGCAGGCACCAGGTTCAGCACGCCATCCACCATGCCCAGGCCGGCCCGCAGGATCGGCACCACAGCCAGCTTCCGGCCGGCCAGGCGATTGACCTTGGTGGTGCAGATGGGGGTTTCGATCTCCACCTCTTCCAGGGGCAGATCGCGGGTCACTTCGTACATCATCAGCATGGAAATTTCTTCCAGCAGCTCGCGGAATTCCTTAACGCCGGTGTCCTTGTCCCGCATGATGCCCAGCTTGTGCTGGATCAGGGGATGGTCAAATACATGAACGGTGCTCATGGATGTCCTCCTCACCGATGGCTGTGCCATCTCAAAATTCCGCAAGCTATTATACCTGATTTCAGGTCAGGTTGCAATCCCCTGAAGCAAGAAAAAAACTCCGGGAAATTCCTTCCCGGAGAATCAGTGCGGCCGACGGGACTTGAACCCGAACCCATTGCTGGACACGCCCCTCAAACGTGCGCGTATGCCGATTCCGCCACAGCCGCCCATAACGTTCCACATTATACCGGACAGCGGGAAATTTGTCAAGGGTTTATCCCCGGAAGCCCGGGGAAAGCCGGCCCATGCAGAAGGCGGGAAAGAAATTCGTCATTTTTCTGGCAATCATCGGCGGAAAAATGGAAAAAATGCAGCTTTAATACACCGAAAATGCAATTTGATTCTTGACAACGGGGAATGGCTGTTGTATTCTTTGAAGCGGTTGTTTCCATAAACCTGAGGAGGAAAACGCGCATGAAAAAGCTTGTTGCCCTGCTGCTGAGCATCGTGATGCTGAGCACGGCCCTGGCTGCTGTGGCGGAGGGGACCACCTTTACCGCTCTGTATGCCGGCGAAGTATCGACCCTGAATTACCTGACCACCGGCAGCACCTGGGATCAGCAGGTGGGTGCCAACGTGATCGACACGCTGGTGGAGTACAACAGCACCGGTGAGGTGCAGCCCAGCCTGGCGGAAAGCTGGGAGTCCAATGAGGATGCCACCGTCTGGACCTTCCACCTGCGTCAGGGCCAGAAGTGGTATGACACCGCCATGAACGCTGTGGCCGATGTGACCGCAAATGACTTTGTGGCTGCCGCCAAGTATGTTCTGACCCCCGAATATGCCTCCAGCACCGCTTCCGTGCTGTATGTCCTGGAGGGCGCCGAGGCCTATTATGAGGCTGCCTCCGCCGGTGAGGAAGTGGACTTCGCCACCGTGGGCGTGAAGGCGCTGGATGACTACACCCTGGAGTACACCCTGAGCGGTTCCACTCCCTACTTCCTGTCCATGCTGACCTATGTGTGCTTCATGCCCGCCTATGGTCCTCAGCTGGAGGAGCTGGGTGCTGACTTCGGTACCGCCGCCGACAAGATGTATTACAATGGCGCTTATATCCTGCCCAGCTTCGAGCCCCAGGTCGGCCATGTGTACACCAAGAATGCCAATACCTGGGCTGCCGACAACATCTTCATTGAGGAGATCGCCCGGGTCTACAATGCCGAGGCTTCTGTGGAGGCTCCCCAGTGGGCGCTGCAGGGCGAGGCTGACGAGGCCACCATCGACAACGATGTGCTGGACGACTACAAGGCCAACTTCGGCGATCAGCTGTCCCGCGAGCGTGTGACCGTGGACTACAGCTACTTCTATTGCTTCAACTTCGATCCCAACTACGACGAAGCCTATGGCCCCGCCAACTGGCTGATCGCCGTGAACAACAGCAACTTCCGGAAGTCCATCATGAAGGCCTTCGACCGTCTGTACACCATGACCGCTCTGGAGCCTGACGATCCGGAAGCCCTGCTGCAGAACACCATTACCCCCGCCACCTTCTGCGCGGTGGATGGCAAGGACTTCGCTGCCCTGGATGCCTTCGCCGATATTGCCGACTGCTTCTACACCGATGAGAGCAGCATTGCCGAGGCTCAGGCCTATCGCGATGCCGCCATCACCGAGCTGACCGCTGCCGGCTGCACCTTCCCCGTGACCATTCTGCTGACCTACAAGAGCGGCGACTCCGACTGGGAGAACGAGTCCGTGCTGGTGAAGCAGGTGCTGGAGTCCGCTCTGGGCACCGACTACATCAATGTGGAGCTGTATGCCGGTCCCTCCGATGGCTTCCTGGGTGCCACCCGCCGCAGCGGTGTGTACAGCATCATGCGCTGCAACTGGGGCGCTGACTACGCCGATCCCGAGACCTTCTCCGAGCCCTTCGATGAGAAGATCGATCCGGACACCGGGCTGCACGCCGGCCGTAACTACTGCTTCATGGACAAGATGCTGGATACCGACAACGAGGAGACCAAGGCGATCCTGACCGAGTACTATGCCGATGTGGCGGCTGCCGAGGCCATCACCACCGACACCGAGGCTCGCTATAACGCCTTCGCCACCGCTGAGGCCTGGCTGATCAAGAACGCCATGGTCATCCCCTACAATGTGGATGCCGCCTCCTATCAGCTGACCAAGCTGAACATCTTCGAGAGCCAGTATGCTTCCTTCGGCATCAGCACCCTGCGCTACAAGGGCATGCATGTGTATGATGACTTCATCACCGCTGAGGAGTATGAGGCCAACTACGATGCCTGGAAGGCTGCCATGGGTCTGTAATTCACCGGAAACCGGTTCCATCGGGAGAAACCCCGCTTTAAACGGGGTTTCTCCCTGTCCTTGTTTAAACCGAACTTTTTCCCCAGCCTGTTTTTCTGAATTTTAGCCCATTTTCCCGGCTTTTCCGGCCGCTGCCGGTGGGCCGAGGGCCGGACTGATCATCCGGCGAAGACCCATCCGGTGGATGGGCGGAAAGAGAGGAAGCCACCTTGGCACTGTTCAAGTACATCCTGAAGCGGATTCTCCGGTCGCTGCTGACGCTGATCCTGATTCTGTCCATCGTGTTCATTCTGGTTCGGCTGATGCCTATCGACGGATACTTCGATAACTACGACAAAATGACGGAGCAGCAGATCCAGAACGGTCTGCACCAGCTGGGCCTGGACCAGCCGATTTTTGTCCAGCTGTGGAATTTCTTTAAAAACATGATACTTCACGGGGACTTCGGCACATCCAATGTGTACCGGAAAAATGTGGCGGTGATGGAGATCATCGGCCCGAAGCTTCCCGTTTCGATCCGGCTGGGCTGCCTGTCGCTGCTGCTGTCGCTGCTGGTGGGCCTGCCGGTGGGCACGCTCATGGCACGCTACAAGTGGTGCGACAATCTGGGCACGATCTTTATTGTGCTGATCCAGGCAGTCCCGGCAGCGGTTTATTATCTGTTCATCCAGCTCATCGGCATCAATGTGATGGGCTCCACCGCCCTGAAATATACGGCGGATGTGCTAGAATCCTGGATCCTGCCCATCATTTCCATGGCCCTGGGCAATATTGCCTATTACGCCATGTGGCTGAGACGCTATATGGTGGATGAGCGGAACAAGGATTACATTATGCTGGCCCGGATCAAGGGTGCCAGTGAGACCCGCATCATGTTCCGGCATGTGTTCAAGAATGCTTTTGTGCCCATGGTGCAGTATCTGCCCACCTCCTTTCTGAATACGGTGATCGGCTCCATTTATATTGAAGCCCTGTATTCCATTCCCGGCATGGGCGGACTGCTGGTGGATGTCATCAAGAAGCAGGATAACGCCATGATCCAGGCTATTGTGCTGCTGTATGCCTTTGTGGGTGTTATCGGCCTGCTGCTGGGTGACCTGCTGATGGGCATCATGGATCCCCGGATCAGCTTTGTCAAGAAGGGAGGCGACCGCTGATGGCCAACCTGAAGAACATGAAAATGCGCGAGATCGAGGACCACTTCAACGAGGCGCTGAAGCAGGACCTTTCCGAGCAGGAGCTGTTTTCCGTGGCTCCCTTCGATGCCAGCGAGACCGAGCGCACCGGCGCGGTGAATTATTCTTACTGGCGCTCCACGCTGCGGGCCTTCCGCAAGAACTGGGTGGCTATGTTCTTCCTGGGGCTGATGGTGCTGCTGCTGGTTTTCACCTTCATCCAGCCGCTTCTGCCCGGGCAGTTCGATCCCAACATTGCCAGCAATGACCTGACTACGGGGCGGCCGCTGAAGAATACCCAGCCGGACAGCGTTCACTGGTTCGGCACCAATTCCATCGGCCAGGACATCTGGGCCCGGGTCTGGTCCGGCTCCCGGAACTCCCTGATCATCGGCATTTCCGTGGCACTGATCGAGGCGGCGGTGGGCATCCTGGTGGGCCTGCTGTGGGGCTACCTGCGGAAGCTGGATTTCTTCTTCACGGAGCTGTACAACGTGCTGGATAACATTCCCACCACCATTGTGCTGATCCTGGTGTCCCTGATCCTCCGGCCCTCCATTGCCACCATGATCTTCGCCATGAGCGTCACCGGCTGGATCGGCATGGCCCGCTTTGTGCGCAATCAGGTGCTGATCATCCGGGACCGGGATTATAACATCGCTTCCCGCTGCCTGGGCACCAAGACCTGGCGCATCATCATGAAGAACATTCTGCCTTATCTGGTCTCCGTGATTATGCTGCGCATGGCCCTGTCCATTCCGGCGGCCATCGGCAGCGAGGTGTTCGTTACCTATATCGGCCTGGGCCTTCCGGCCACCGTGCCCAGCCTGGGACGGCTGATCAATGACGGACGCAGCGCCGTGGGTGTGTTCGGCTTCTCCTCCAAGCAGTTCTATCAGCTGCTGTATCCCACCATTATCGTGTCCATCATCACGGTGTCCTTTTACATCGTGGGCAATTCCTTCTCCGATGCTTCTGACCCCAAGAACCACATGTGACGACAGAGAGGAGCGAATGAAATTGTCTGAAACGATTCTGTCTGTCCGCGACCTCCATGTCCAGTTCAGCCTGCGGGGGCGGAAGCTGCATGCATTGCGGGGGATTACCCTGGATGTGATGGCCGGCGAGTCCATTGCGGTGGTGGGTGAGTCCGGCTCCGGCAAGTCCGTGCTGAACAAGACCTTCATCGGCCTGCTGGATAAAAACGGCACGGTCTCCGGGGGCGAGATCCGCTACTACGGCATGGGCGACAAATTCAGGAATCATCCTGCCGGCGGCAGGGAAGAGGATGGCCGCAACTATGTGGATCTGGCCCGGCTGAAGAATGATAAGGACTGGCTTCGCATCCGGGGCAGCGAAATCTGCATGATCCCTCAGGACCCCATGACCAGCCTGAACCCGCTGAAAAGGATCGGCTGGCAGATCCGGGAGGCGCTGGAGCTGCACCGGGGCATGAAGGGCCAGATGGCCTATGACGAGACCATCCGGATTCTGGAGGATGTGGGCATCGATGACCCGCACCGGCGCTACCGGCAGTATCCTCATGAATTCTCCGGCGGCATGCGGCAGCGGGTGGTGATCGCCATTGCCATCGCCTGCAGCCCTCGGATCCTGATCTGCGATGAGCCCACGACGGCCCTGGATGTGACCATTCAGGCCCAGGTGCTTTCCCTGCTGAAGGCGCTGAAGGAAAAATACAGCCTGACCGTGATCTTCATTACCCATGACCTGGGCGTTGTGGCCAACATTGCGGACCGGGTGGCGGTGATGTATGCCGGCGATATCATCGAGCTGGGCACGGCGGAGGAAATTTTCTACGACGCCCGGCATCCCTATACCTGGGCCCTGCTTTCCTCCCTGGCGCAGCTGGGGGTAAAGGGCGAGGACCTGTATTCCATTCAGGGCACGCCTCCCAGCCTGTTCAAGGAGGTTCCCGGGGATGCCTTTGCTGCCCGGAATCCCCAGGCGCTGGTCATTGACAAGCTGGAGCGGCCGCCTTACTTTGACGTGAGCCCAACCCACCGTGCCAGGACCTGGCTGCTGGACCCCAGGGCACCGAAGCTGGAGCCGCCGGCGGCAATTGCCAAGCTGCGGGAGATGGGAGGCGTACACAATGACCAGGCCTGAAACCGAACGCGAGGTCCTGCTGAGCGTGCGGGACATGGAAGTGAGCTTCGGCTCTCATCGGCATCCTTTCCGGGCGGTCAAGGGGGTTTCCTTTGACGTGTACCGGGGAGAAAACTTTGGCATTGTGGGTGAATCCGGCTCCGGCAAGACCACCATCGGCCGGGCCATTATCCGGGTGTATCCCACCAGCGGCGGCCAGGTGATCTTCAACGGCAAGCAGATCAACGGCCGCATCAGCAAGGAGCTGGACCGGGAGGTCGTGGACAAGATCCAGATGATCTTCCAGGACCCCATGGCCAGCCTGAACGAGCGGGCCAAGATCGACTACATTGTCAGTGAGGGTCTGCAGGGCAGGGGATTGCCCAAGGCGGAAATCGAGGAGCGTGTCCACCAGGCCCTGCTGGCGGTGGGTCTGCTGCCGGAGTTCGCCAGCCGTTTTCCTCATGAGTTTTCCGGCGGCCAGCGTCAGCGCATCGGCATCGCCCGGGCCCTGGTCATGCAGCCGGAATTCATCATTGCGGATGAGCCGATCTCGGCCTTGGATGTGTCCATCCGGGCTCAGGTGCTGAACCTGATGAGCCGCCTGCAAAAGGAACGGGGCCTGACCTACCTGTTCATCAGCCACGATTTGAGCGTGATGCGCTTTATCTGCGACCGGATTGCCGTGGTGCATAAGGGCCTGATCGTGGAAATGGCGGAAACGGAGACCCTTTACCGGCATCCTCTGCATCCCTACACCCGGGCGTTGCTCAGCGCCATTCCCCAGCCCAATCCCCGGACGGAAAAAAGCAAGGTTCTGGAGATCTGCGATCCCTCCTGCCATCACTATGAGACAGACAAGCCGGTCTGGACGGAGATCGAGCCCGGCCACCATGTGCTGGCCAATCAGGAGGAGCTGGAGCGGTACCGCAAGCATCTTTCATCAATGAAATGACCTGCTGAAGGAGGAACGCCATGAAACAGCTGCTGAAGAATGCAACGATTTATGATGGAACCGGCTCTGCTTCCTTTGTGGGGGATGTGCTCCTGGAGGATGACCGCATTGCCGCTGTGGGGAAGGAGCTTGCGGCGGAGGATGCCGAGGTGCTGGATCTGACAGGGCTGTCCCTGTCCTCCGGCTTCTTTGACGGCCACTCCCACAACGACTGGTTTGCCATCAAGAAGGACCCCATCAAGTACTTCGAGCCCTTCATCCGCCAGGGCATTACCTCCTTTGTCGCCGGAAACTGCGGCATGTCTGCCTTTGGCTTTGACGCCGATACGAAATACCTGGATAAGATGGGCGGCGGTCTTTTCGGCTACAAGGGGGACACCACCGGCGTGTATCCAGATGCGGCGGCTTTCTTTGATGCGATCGACGGCAGGATGCCCTGCAACATTGCCTCCCTGGTGGGCCATTGCACGGCCCGGGCCTCCGTTGCCGGCTTTGAAAACAGGCCGCTGACCGCGGAGGAGACGGAGCACATGGTGGGTCTGCTGGAGAAAGCCCTGCAGCAGGGAGCCTGCGGCGCTTCCCTGGGGCTGATGTACGAGCCGGGGGTCTATGCGGATAATCAGGAGCTGCGCCAGGTGGCTCTGCTGTGCGAGAAGTACGACCGCCCCATGACGGTGCATCCCCGGGCGGAATCCACCGTATCCATGTCCTACCCGCAGCTGCTGGGCAGGCCTCACATCCTCCGGGCCATGGACGACCTGGCGGAAATCAGCAAGGGCACGAAGCTGAAGCTGCAGTATTCTCACTGCATCTTTGTGGGCCGCAAGTCCTTCAAGTGCAAGGATGAGCTGCTGGATCTGATGCGCAGGATGCGTTCTGAGGGCGTGGATGTACGCTTTGATATTTACAACGAGACCCTGGGCACCTCTGTGATTACCGTGGTGCTGCCCGGCTGGTACCAGTCCCTGACCCCGGAGCAGAAGCGCAGCCCGCTGAACAAGCTGAAGCTGAATCTGCTCTGCCGGGCCACCATCCTGCTGCTGGGCTTCGGCTGGGACGACATCCAGATCGCCTGGGTGGGAGAAGGAAACGAGCAGTACCAGGGGAAAACGGTGCATCAGATTGCCAAGGAGACCGGCAAGAGCGACCTGAACGCTTACCTGGATCTGTGCGAGATGAGCCACTTCCAGGGCCGGGTGAACATGGGTCCCTACAGCACAGAGGATATCATCCACGACTTTGAGGGGAATGACCTGTGCAATTTCTTCATGACTGACGCCTGGATCGAGGAGCATGGGGTGCAGAATCCCGCCTGCTACGACAACCACCCCAAGTTCCTGCAGGATGCGCTGCTGGGGAAGGGCGGCACCATGCCCTCCACCATTCGCCGCATGACCGGCGCCGTTGTGGATCGCTTCGGCCTGCCGGGACGGGGCTACGTGAAGCCGGGTTATGCCGCTGACCTGACCGTCTTTGATGAGCAGGCCCTGAAGGACGGCAAGCCGGACCAGGGCAGCGCCTTCGGCATCCGGAAGGTGTTCATCAACGGCAAGCAGGTCCTGGATGAGGGCAAGCTGGATTACGAGGCTTTGAAAACCACCGGGCGGGCTGTTCGGGCATAAAAATCAGAAGGAGCTGCCGCAATTCGCGACAGCTCCTTGTTTGTGTTAACCGGCAATCAACCGTTGCCTTCGTCAGCTTCCTCGTCGGCCACTTCAGGCTCGGCGGCTTCTTCTTCCTCGTCGGCCTCCTCGGAGGGCGCATCAGCAGCTTCTGCTTCTTCTGCCTCTTCGGCAGCCTCGGCGTCCTTCCGGTCCATGGCGTCCAGCTGGCGGCGCAGCTCCTCCCGGGCCTCCCGGGTCAGCTCCTCCACATTGATGCTGCCCAGGGACTCCTTGGCTTCCTTCAGGTTCTTCTTGATCTCCTCAATGGTGTCCCGGTTGTTTTCCACGGTTTCCTTGCCCTTGTTGATGAGCGCCTGGGACAGGTTGTCACAGGTCTCCAGGGCGGCAGCGACAGCACCGATGCCTCCCAGGGCGATATTCTTGACCAGGTTCTTCAGCTCAGACATACAATGCTCCTTTCTGTCCGTTTCCTCTTCCGGAAACAGCTTCATCATAAGCGATTTTCGGTAAATTGCAAGCGGAATTGCTCCAAAACCGCATTTGGACAGCCCAAAGCCGCAAAAATCATTCCTTGGGATTGGGCTCCTGACCGACGCACCAGCCGTTCAGCTTGTTCACCGTACGCTCTACCGCGTCCCGGCTGTTGCCCCAGGGCTCGGCCTCGAAGCGGTAGTCGAACTTTTTGATGAACCAGTCGATGTCCTCCTGGAGCCTGGAAAGGTTCTGCTCGGTCAGCCCGGCCAGCAGACGGCAGAAATCCGCCAGCTCCTTGTGATTCAGCTGCGCCGGGGCCTTTTCCAGCAGCAGCCCAACATCCGGTACGCAGAAGCCCTTGCTCTTGCTCAGCGCCTCCTGGAAGTCCGCATCATGGCCATACAGATGGAAGAAGGTATACAGGTACCGGTCCATGTTCTCCTGAATGCTTTCGCAGACGACACAGCCCGGATGCTCCATTTTTTCACCGATGTCGGTGATGGATGCCAGCACCTTGCCCTCCTTGCCGTTCACCTTATCCTTCAGGGTCAGGGCGGCGGCATTGTCGGCGGCACCGCGCAGGGAGGCCAGGAGCTTTTCCTGTTGTTTGCGGGTCTCCTGCAGGTGGGTCTGCATCATCAGGGCATGCCCCAATCGGTTTCCGGCGCTGAACAGCATGCCCTGATGCTTCTGGCAGAAGCCCTCCCGGTTGACCAGGATCCGTACGTCCGGCTCCATGACGCTGGCCCCAAGAAACCGCTCCACCTCGCCCAGCTCCAGCTTCCTGCGCAGGGCGCACAGGGGGCATTCACCCTCCAGCCTGACGGAGTCCCACAGGGGAATGGTGTCCAGGTGCATCTTCATGGCTGCTCCTCCGGTGGCGTATACTGCTCCAGCTGGGTTCCGGCCTCCTCGAAGATCTCCAGGGAGAAATCATCCGGATAGCCATGCTGATAGACCACCCGGCGGATACCGGCATTGATCATCATCTTGGCGCATACGCTGCAGGGCTGGTGGGTGCAGTACAGGGTGGCTCCGTCAATGGAAACCCCCAGCCTGGCCGCCTGGATGATGGCGTTCTGCTCGGCATGAATGGCATAGCAGGTCTCGGCATGGGTCCCGGAGGGAATGCCCAGTTTGTCCCGCAGGCACCAGCCCTTTTCCCGGCAGGTCTTCAGTCCGGCCGGTGCGCCGTTGTAGCCCGTGGTCATGATCCGCTTGTCCTTGACAATGACGGCACCGATGGCTCTTCCGGGGCGGGCACAGCTGGACCAGGAGGAAATCACCTGGGCCATTTCCATAAACCGATGATCCCATTTATCCATGCAAAGCGCTCCTTTCGGCTCATGCCTTCTTTGTGCGGGCCCTGAAGCTCAGGTCCTGACTCTTCAGGCTGACGGTGGTTTCCGGGGGGACATCCGAGGTGATGAACACGTTGCCGCCGATGACGCTGTTCCGGCCAATCAGGGTATTGCCCAGCACGGAGGCATTGGCATAGATGGTGACATGGCCCTCGATGGTGGGGTGGCGCTTGACACCCTTCAGCCCCTGACCGGCGCTGGTGGACAGGGCACCCAGGGTCACGCCCTGATACAGCTTCACATGCTCGGCGATCACCGTGGTTTCGCCGATGACGATGCCGGTGCCGTGGTCGATGAAGAAATACCGGCCGATGGTGGCACCGGGGTGGATATCGATGCCGGTTCTGCTGTGGGCATGCTCGCTCATTACCCGGGGCAGCATGGGCACCCCCAGCCGCTGCAGCTCATGAGCCAGGCGATACACCGTGATGGTGAAGAAGCCGGGGTAGGAATAGATGATCTCGTCCTTGTTGGCTGCCGCCGGGTCACCGTCCAGAATGGCCTGCAGGTCCGTATCCAGCACCTCTCGGACCGCCGGGATCTTCCGGAAAAATTCCATGGTGATCCGGAAGGCCTCCTCATCCAGGGCCTCGGGAGCCGCGTCCGCAAATTCGCTCCGGTAGGGAAGCACAGCCTTGATCTGCCTCTGCAGGCGGTACATGCAGTCCTCCACCGCCACGGTGATGCCGGTACGGACATCGTAGAGCTTGGTGGACCGGTCCCGGAAATAGCCGGCGTATACGATGCCCAGCAGCTTGTCCAGGATATCGATGACGGCTTCCTTGTCCGGCTGATTCACCAGGGAAAGCTTGTCGATGGCGCGGCCGTGCTCGTAATCGGCCACAATGTCCTCGGCAATCTGCCGAACGGTCTGACTGCTCATACCCTCACCTCATCAGGATGGATTAAAACACAGGAAACCAGAGGGAATGATCCCTCTGGTTTTTATTCATTCTCCAGGAACAGGGGAGTGGAATAATACCGGTCTCCGCTGTCCGGCAGAAGCGCCACAATGGTCTTCCCTTTGTTTTCCGGGCGCCGGGCCAGCTCCACCGCGGCGGACAGGGCCGCACCGGCGGTGATGCCGTTCAGGATGCCCTCGCACCGGGCCAGCATTTTGGCCATGGCGAAGGCCGCCTCGTTCTCCACCGGCAGGATTTCATCGATCACAGCGCGGTTCAGCACCTCGGGAACGAAGTTGGCGCCGATGCCCTGCAGCTGGTGGGGGCCTGCGTATCCCTTGCTCAGCAGGGGAGAGGTGGCGGGCTCCACGGCCACGATCCGCACCCCGGGCTTCCTGCTCTTCAGATACTCGCCGGTTCCGGTGATGGTTCCGCCGGTGCCGGCTCCGGCCACGAAGATATCCACCGAGCCCTCCGTTTGCTCCCAAAGCTCGGGGCCTGTGCCCGTGCGGTGGGCGTCGGCGTTGGCCTGGTTGGAGAACTGGCCTGCGACCCAGCTGCCGGGGATTTCCGCAGACAGGGCTTCCGCCTTGTCCACGGCGCCCTTCATACCCAGGGGGCCGGGCGTCAGCACGATCTCGGCACCGTATGCCTTCAGGATGTTCCGGCGCTCCACGCTCATGGTGTCCGGCATCACCAGCACACAGTGATAGCCCCGGGAGGCGGCCACCGCCGCGAGGCCGATGCCGGTGTTGCCGCTGGTGGGCTCAATGATGACGGCACCGGGCTGCAGGAGTCCCCGCTTTTCGGCATCCAGGATCATGCTGTAGCCCACCCGGTCCTTCACGCTGCCCGCCGGATTCAGGTACTCCAGCTTCAGCAGGAGGCGGGCGGGAAGCTCCAGCGCTTTCTCCAGGTTTTTGGGCTCCAGCAGAGGCGTGTGGCCGATCAGCTGGGTCATGCTATCAAAAATCATGGGCTTTCACTCCGTTTGTCAGGCTTTTTGCGGCTTGATTTCGCCGGCCTTGGTCAGGGCAATCTTGGTGATGACAGGTCCGGTCAGCTCGTAGATCAGGGTACCGGCCAGCACCACGGCGTTGATGACGGCGCCATACTCAGGCAGCTGCGTCATGCTCATGCGGGCCATACCGATGGCCACACCGGCCTGGGGGATCAGGGTAAAGCCCAGGAACTTGACGATGTTGGGGTCGCACTTTTCGATCCTGGAGCCGATGGTGGCGCCCAGGCACTTGCCGACGGCCCGGCTCAGCACATAGGCGATACCCACGATGCCCACCGTGGGCAGCACGCTCAGGTCCAGGTTGGCGCCGCTGAGGACGAAGAACAGCATGAACAGGGGAGGCGTGAATCGGTCGCACTGCTCCAGCATCACATCGCTCTGGTGATACAGGTTCACCATCACGGCACCCACCATCATGCACACCAGCAGGGAGCTGAGGCTCAGCATGTCGCTCAGGCCTACGGCGGCAAACACGGCCACAATGGTCAGGGACAGCTTGTTGCCCCGGGAATGGAAGAAGCGCAGCACGAACACCAGCACGAAGCCCAGGGCGGTGCCCATGGCCAGAGAGCCGATGATGTTGATCAGGGGCTCCACCACCAGGGACATGAAGGACAGGGCGGTGCCGCGCTCGATGGTGCGGGCGATGGCCATCATGATGGCATACAGCATCAGGCCCAGAGCATCGTCCATGGCCACCACGGGCAGCAGCATCTTGGTGACAGGGCCGTTGGCCTTGTACTGGCGCACCACCATCAGGGTGGCGGCGGGAGCGGTGGCCGCGGCAATGGCACCAAGAGCCAGGCACAGGGGCATGGGCTGGCCGATCAGGCACAGAACGGCGAACACCAGCAGGCTGGCGGTGCAGCCCTCAAAGATGGTGATCACGATGGGCTTGATGCCGATCTCCTTCAGGTAGGACAGCTTGAATTCGGCACCGATGGAGTAGGCAATGAAGCCCAGGGCCACATCGGAGATGATGGCCAGGGTACTGTTCAGCTCCGAGGTGAGGACATTCAGCACATAGGGGCCCACCAGCAGGCCCGCGATCAGGTAGGCGGTGACGTTGGGCAGGTGAACATACCGGATCAGACGGCTCATGAAAAGGGCCACCGCCATGGCGATGGCTATTGCAAACAGGATATTCATTTCGTCTTATTCACGCCTTCCACAAAATTTACGGGCAGAGAGAACACGATGCCGCTGTCGGGCTTGTCGAGGCCGCCGATGCGCTTATCGATGATCCTGACCAGCTCGTCCCGCTGGTCATCCTGGATCAGGGTGAACATGGTCTTGCTCTTCTTCCGCTCCGGGCTGTAGAAATGACGCAGCAGCCCCATCATGGGCAGATCAACATTGTCGTCGTTATCCAGCACCCGCATCATACCGGTCGAATCCAGGATGGTGGCGCCGGAATAGCCGTTTTCCAGCATGCTTTCCAGAATGCCCTCCAGGCATTCCACCTTGTTGAGAACGAGAACAAACATTTGCATAGCAAATGCACCTCCCAAACTTCGGAATTCCTTCCGTGTTCAAGTAAAATTCTATCACGGAAAAACGGTTTGTCAAGGCGAAAAACATCACAGAGAAAAAGCTTTTTCCGGCGAATTTTCCGCCTGCCCTCAGCGCAGCTTGCTCCGGGCCTCCTGGTTGTGGAAAATGGTGGCTTCATGCCCCATCTCGGAGGGCTTGTAGTATTTCTTGCCCTTCAGCTCCGGGGGCATATACTCCTGGCGCACCCAGTGGTTGGGGAAGTCGTGGGGATACAGGTAACCCTGGCCGCTGCCGATGCGGTCGGAGCCGGCGTAGTGAGTGTCCCGCAGGTAAACAGGCACCTGGCCCCAGTTGCCGGCCGCCGCATCCGCCATGGCGGAATCGATGGCCACGGAGACGCTGTTGGATTTGGGGCTTTCGCACAGGGCGATAATGGCCTGGGCGATGGGCAGACGGGCCTCCGGCATGCCGACGGTCTCCAGGGCGGTCATGGCAGCGGCGGCCTGGAGCATCACCATGGGGTTGGCCTGACCCACATCCTCGCTGGCGTGGGCGATGATCCGCCGCACCAGGCTTTTCGGGTCGGCACCGGCGCTGATCAGCCGGGAAAACCAGGCCAGGGCCGCGTCGCTGTCGGAGCCCCGCATCGACTTGCAGAAGGCGGAAAGCATGTCGTAGAAGAGGCTTTCATCGCAGGCGATCATGGGCTTCTGGATGCTTTCCTCCGCCACGGCCATGTCGATGTGGATGATGCCGGCCTCGGCGGCGGGGGTGGTCAGCACCGCCAGCTCCAGGGCGCCCAGGGCGGTGCGCACATCGCCGCCGGAAAGCCGGGCCATGTGGCGCATGGCATCCTCATCCGCCCGGACCTGCATTTCGCCGAAGCCCCGCTCCTTATCCTGCAGGGCCCGGTTCATGGCCAGCAGGATGTCAGGCTCCTTCAGGGCCTCAAACTGGAACACCCGGCATCGGCTGACGATGGCCGGCGTCATGGCGATCATAGGGTTTTCCGTGGTGGAGCCGATGAAGCGGATGGTGCCCTTTTCGATGGCCGGCAGGATGCTGTCGGACTGGGCCTTGCTCCACCGGTGGCACTCATCCAGCAGGAGGCAGGTGGGGCGGCCGTACAGGCTGCGCTTTTCCTTCGCCTGGGCGATGACATCCCGCACCTCGCCCACGCCGGTGGTCACCGCGTTCAGCTGGACGAAGTCCGCGCTGGTGGTGGCGGCGATAATGGAAGCCAGGGTGGTTTTGCCGCAGCCGGGCGGTCCGAAGAAAATGGAGCTGGTCAGCCGGTCCGCCTCAATGGCCCGGCGCAAAAGCCTGCCGGGAGAGAGCAGGTGGGTCTGCCCAATGAATTCGTCCAGGTTCCGGGGACGCATCCGGTCCGCCAGCGGAGAAGAAGGATCAAAGCCTGTGTTCATGATGAACCTCCGGTTGTGTCTCCCTGAAATGCGGAGGACTCCAGGGAGTAGGGGATCTTTTCAAGTGCTTCGCCGTCCTGCCACACCCAGGGCCGCAGGGAATCAAAGCCGTTGGCGGCCAGCCAGGGAT
>R11__coassemble_356_pt1 | contig 31593 bp, 30 predicted proteins | sample R11__metabat2_high_PE_049 | metagenome-assembled genome bin R11
GCTCCGGCAAGACCACCCTGTGCAACCTGATTCCCCGGTTCTACGATGTGACGGAGGGCGCGGTGCTGGTGGACGGCAAGGATGTGCGGGAGGTGACCCAGCACAGCCTGCGGAACGCCATCGGCATGGTGCAGCAGGAGGTGTACCTCTTCTCCGGCACGGTGGCGGACAACATTGTGTACGGCCGCCCCGGAGCCACGAAGGAGGAGATCGTGGAGGCGGCGAAAATGGCCGGCGCTCACGACTTCATCATGGAGCTGCCCAAGGGATATGATACCTACGTGGGCGAGCGGGGCGTGAAGCTCTCCGGCGGCCAGAAGCAGCGGCTGTCCATCGCCCGGCTGTTCCTGAAGAACCCGCCTATCCTGATCCTGGACGAGGCCACCTCCGCCCTGGACAATGAGAGCGAAATGCTGGTGCAGCAGTCCCTGGAGAAGCTGGCGAAGGGACGCACGGTGTTCACCATTGCCCACCGGCTGACCACCATCCGGAACGCGGATGTGATCTGGGTGCTGACGGACAAGGGCGTGGAGGAAACGGGCACCCACCGGGAGCTGCTGGAGAAGGGTGGACTGTACGCCCACCTGTACGAGATGTATACAGCGGAGGCATAATCGGAATGAAACGCTGGATCTGCGCCCTGCTGGCCGCGGTGCTGCTCCCTGTGGGCGCCCTGGCCGGGGAGACCATCGAGCCGGAGCGGGAGGTGCCCTCCTATGTGCGCCGACTGCTGGAGGTGGCCTCCGAAGAGGTGGGCTACACAGAAGGGGAGCATGGCTACACCAAGTACGGTGAATGGGCCGGAGACCCGTACGCCCAGTGGTGCGCCGAGTTCCTGTGCTGGTGTGTGGACCAGGTGGATCAGCGCTATGGCACCTCGCTGCTGCGGAATGTGTATCCCCTGTACAGCGGCAGCAACACGGGCAGGGCCTGGTTTATCGATCAGGGCCGCTATATCACCCGGAACGGCTTCCTCCAGGGCTGGGGCTACCAGTGGCTGCCGGAGGGAGACAGCTATCTGAAAAACGGGGATTACATTCCCCAGCCGGGAGACTGGATGTTCCTCACCTGGACCTCCGGCACGGACACAGACCATGTTTGCATGGTGGAGGAGTGCACCCGGGAGGAGGACGGCGGCGTGCTGATCCACGTCATCGAGGGCAACGCCCCGAACACCGTGCAGCGGAACACCTACAGCCTGACGGACAGCCGCATTCTGGGCTGGGGCACGGTGCACGACATGGCGGATGTGTACATGGGCCCGGGCAACAAGGGGGAAAAGGTACGGCAGCTGCAGGAGCGGCTGCGGTATCTGGGCTACCTGGAGGACGGCGGCACCGAGGGCACCTACGGCAGCGGCACCCAGAACGCGGTGCGGGCCTTTCAGCAGGCCAACGGTCTGCGGGTGACCGGCCGGGCCGACATGGCGACGCAGAAGCTGATGCGGCAGCAGTACGAGCATCTCCTCCGGAGAGACCCGGAGCAGTGGCGCATTGAGGATGAAGAAGACGAGGAGGACGAATGATGGATCCGATCTATGTGGTGGGCCATAAAAACCCGGACACCGATTCCGTGGTGTCTGCCATGGCCTATGCCGCCCTGCACAATGCCCTGGGGGAAAATGAGTATGTGGCGGCAAGGCAGGGCACCCTGAATGACGAGACCAACTTCCTGCTGGAAAAGTTCGGCTTCAAGGCCCCCATGCTGTTGACCACGGTGCGCACTCAGGTCAGCGATATTGACTATGACCATCCCCCGAAGCTGGGCTGTGAGGTGCCGGTAAGCCGGGCCTGGCAGCTGTTCCGGGAGAATGAGGCCCTGTCCGTTTTCCCGGTGATCCGGGAGGATGGCAGCTTGTACGGCCTGCTCACCAAGGGCTCCATCGCCGAAAACGATATGGCCTCCATTGACCGGCCCCAGGTGGAAAATGTGCCCATCTACAACCTGCTCTCCGCCATCGAGGGCAGGATCCTGAACAACGAGGATGACACCTTCGACACCATTTCCGGTGAGATCGTCATCAGCCTGCCAGGCTCCGGCTTGAACCAGATCCGCGGGGGCAGCCTGGTGCTGTGCGGCAATCAGGAGGATGTGATCGACCGGGCCCTGGAGGTGGGCGCTTCCTGCGTCATCGTGTGCCAGAGCGAGGTGCCGGACCGGTACCGGGGAATTTCCTCCTCCACCTGCCTGATCGCCACCCCGGCGGATGCCATCCGGGTGGCCCGGATGATCAACCAGTCCTTGCCGGTGAGCCGGGTGTGCAGCCGGAACGCCATGGAGACCTTCCACACCTCGGATTTTCTGGATGATGTGCGTGAGGCGGTGCTGAAGAGCCGCTACCGGGCCTATCCCGTGCTGGACGAGGAGAACAACGTGGTGGGCACCCTGGGAAGGTATCACCTGATGCGCCCCCGGAGGAAGCGGGTGGTGCTGGTGGATCACAACGAGCTGGGCCAGTCCGTGCCCGGCCTGGATCAGGCCAGGATCATGGCCATTGTGGATCATCACCGGCTGGCGGATGTGCAGACCGGCTATCCCACCTTCATGCGGAATGAGCCGGTGGGCTCCACCACCACCATCGTGGCCACCATGTACCAGGAGCGGGGCCTGATGCCCTCTCCTGCCATGGCCGGGCTGATGGCGGCGGCCGTGATCAGCGACACCGTGATGTTCAAGTCACCCACCTGCACACCCCAGGACCGGAAGATCGCCGAGCGCCTGGCCAACCGGGCGGGCATCGACCTGGACAGCCTGGGCCGGGAGATCTTCTCCGTGGGCGGCGCTGCCAACCGGCCGGTGGAGGAGCTGCTGGAGACGGACTTCAAGGAGTTCCACATCGCCGGGCACATCCTGGGCATCGGTCAGGTGACCACCCTGGACACGGCGGCTCTGCTGGAGCGGCTGGAGGAGATCCTGGCGGCCATGGAAAAGAAGAAAGCGGAGAAGGGCTATGACCTGGTGCTGCTGATGCTGACCAACGTGCTGCTGGAGGGCACCGAGCTGATCTTCTCCGGAGATCCCGAGGTGATCCGCAGCGCCTTCAATGCCGGAGAAATCACCGGAAACCATATTTTCCTGCCGGGCATCATGAGCCGGAAGAAGCAGGTCGTCCCGGCCCTGAGCCTGATGTGGGGTTAAGGAGGTCAAGCATGCTGAAGCGGCTTTTGTGTGTCCTGCTGTGCCTGATGATGGCGGTGCCGGTTGCCCTGGCGGACGATCCGGCGCCCATTGACAAGCTTTCCCCGGAGGAAATCCCCGAGACCATCGATGGCCAGCACCATTATCTTTTGCTGTGCACCGATGTGTGGCACGGAGACGCCACCAACCTGGGAAATACGGACGGCATTGTGCTGGTGACCATCGACACCCGGTCCCGGCGGATCATGCTCACCTCCTTCATCCGGGACGCCCTGGTGGAGCGGCCGGACGGCGTCATCGGCCGGATCAATTACATTGCCAAGAATTTCGGGCCGGAGGCCCTGTGCGAGATCATCTCTACCCACATCGGTGTGAAGGTGGAAAAATACCTGCTGTTCGACTTCAGCCAGATCCAGGAGATCGTGGATTATCTGGGCGGCGTGGAGCTGACCATCACGGACGCGGAGGCTACCTACCTGAAGCGCTACGCCATCCCGAAAAATTCCACCACGCCCCGGCTGAAGCAGGCGGGCACCTACCTGTTTGACGGGCATGCCGCCGTGATCTACATGCGAATCCGCAAAACCGGCGGCGGCGGAGACTTCATGCGGACCCAGCGGGTACGCACCGTGCTCTCCACCCTGGCGGACCAGTGCCGGGAAATCTCCTATGACGACGCCAAGGCCCTGGTGGACAACGTGATGGACAACACCACCATGACCAACATGAGCCTGGAGGACATGCTGGAGGCTATGGACTACGCCTATGCCCTGCGGGGAGCCACCATCGAGGAGCTGCGCATTCCGGTGGACGGCGCGGTGAAGGCCATCAACTACGCCGGTATGGCGGTGCAGGAGGTGGACTGGGCCACCTGCCGGGTATCCATGCGGGATTACCTGGAGAACAGCTTCCTGGTGATGGATGACGAAGAATAAAAACGAAAAGCGTGACGAGGATACGAATCGATGAAATGCCCTGAGTGCGGCCAGTGGAACCGCAGCCACTTTACCACCTGCCAGAATTGCGGCGCGCCTCTGGAAGCGGAAGCTTCCGCCGAGCCGGAGTGGCGCAGCGCCCTGCGGGATGGTGAAAAGGCCAACCAGTACATCCGGGTGAACGAGCAGGGGGAGGTGGAAACGGCCCCCGATTCCCGGGATGAGCTGGCCAAGGAAATGAACGAGCTGAAGGTGCGCAAGGCGGAGGGTAGCCGGCTCCAACGCAGGCTTCGGGAGGATACCGCCCGGCAGACGCCGGAGGGAACCGCCACCGTGCGCACCTCCGCCACCGCCCAGGCGGGCTGGGACCTGACAGAGCAGTTCCGCCGGGAAAGGGAGCAGAATGCCCAGCCGGAGGATGGCGAAACCCGCCGGATCCCGGTGAAGATGGTAGGCAAGGGCAAGAAGCGGGAAGCGGGCGAGCCTCTGCCGCCTCCGGTGCGCCGGGTGGATCTCAGCGGGAGAAACGACGCGGTCTCCGAGGCGGATGCAAACGTGCGCCTGTATGATCCCATGAACGGGGAGCAGGAATACTCCGGCACCTGGAGCCTGCCGCCGCTGCAGCCCACCTCCTCCGTGAAGGTGAAGCTGCCCAGCCGGCGCCGGGGAACCAGGATGGTGGTGCGGGTGCTGCTGAGCATTGTGATCCTGGGCCTGGTGGGCGTGGCGGGCTACTTCGGCTGGCAGTATTATTCCCTGGTGAAGGAACAGCAAACCGAGGAGAACGCCGCCATTATCACCGCCAGCATCATGGACGACCTGGCGGCCCATATCATCATGATCCCCGGAGAGGACGGGCAGCAGATCTACATCCGTGAGCTGCATACCAGCTACATCGTCACCGGCGGCTTTGCCACCATCGAGGTGGCGGACCACACCTGGTATGACGACTACGAGGAGGCCCTGAATCCCACCATGGAGGTCACCCTGACGCCCTTTGTCAAGAAGACCTCGGGTCAGCAGGAGGCCCTGCCGGTGATCCATTACGACATCGATATCCCCCTGTCTCCCATCACCCTGAATACCCCGGACAGCGTGCGCTCCGAGGTGGCCACCTCCATGTACACCATGAAGCTGACGGTCCGCCCGGGCTCCAAGCTGACGGTGAACGGCGTGGACTGCTCCGACGCCGTGGACAGCGAGACCGGTGCCGTGAGCTACAACGCCACGGTGCAGCCCATCGGCGACAATGAATACACCTTCGTGGTGCGCAGCCAGTACTGCCGGGAAAACACCCTGACCGTGGTGCTGTACCGGGAAACCCAGGAAATCCCCCTGGACCTGGCGGCGGATATTTACGGCACCACCAACTCCAGCCGCATGAAGGTCTCCGCCACCACCCTGCCGGGCGCCACGGTGGAGGTGCTGTCCAACTACAGCGACCTGGACATCACCAACATTGACTCCACCGGTGCCTTCACCTTCTATGCCCTGTTTGACAAGATCGGTGACAACACCATCACCATCACCTCCTCCTATCCGGGGAAGAAGACCTCCACCATCAACTACACGGTGTACTATCTGCCCCCGGCCAGCGAATACACCACCAAGGCCTGGAAGCTGGACGAAAGCGGCTACAGCGAGCTGGTGGGCAACATTCAGGCCCGGGTGGACAACACCCAGGTGTATGTGGTCATGGGCGTGGTGGATTCCTTCGTCAGCGAGAAGCCGCAGATGGCGGTGATCTATACCTCGGAGGACGGCACCAGCCAGCCTGTGCTGGTGGAAAACAATACCTCTAAAACCCTGGTGCAGGGCCAGTACTACCGCATCTACGCGGATGTATCCGGCACCTACAACAGCATGCCCTGGCTGCAGGGACGGTTTGTGTATACAGAGTGAGGCGGATATGGCGGATTTTGATTTTCTTGCCGTGGGAGACGGCCCCGCGGCCCTGAGCGCCTGCCTGACCGCCCGGGCCCGGGGACTGACCACCCTGTGCCTGGGCACGGGAGAGGAGAGCCCCCTGGCCAGGACAGAGCGGATCGACAATTACCCCGGCCTGCCCCATGTGTCCGGGCGGGAGCTGCTGGCTGTTTTCCGGCGGCAGGCCCTGGAGGCAGGGGTGGAAATGCGCACCGGGCTGGTGCGGCAGGTGCAGCCCCTGGGCAAGGAGCTGATGGTGCTCGCCGGGGCGGATGTCCTGACTGCCCGCACGGTGCTCCTGGCCATGGGCGCGGCAAAGCCGAAGCTGCTGCCCGGTGAGGAGGAACTGCTGGGCCAGGGCGTCAGCTGGTGCGGCACCTGCGACGGTATGTTTTACCGGGGCAAGCGGGTGGCTGTGCTCTCCTGGCTGAAGAGCGGCGCGGAGGAAGCGGACTTCCTGGCCGGCCTTGCCGGGGAAACGGACTACTATGTGATGCGCCCCCACGACCTGCCGGAAACCCGGCACTGGCGGCTGCGGGAGGAAACGCCCCTGTCCCTGCGCCGGACGGAGGAGGGCATCCTGCTCCGGACCGATCGGGGCGGCGATACCTACGACGGCGTGTTCCTCTTCCATCAGGCGGTGGCGCCGGAGATGCTGCTGCGGGGCCTGAAGACCGACGGACCCTTCATTCAGGTGGATGGGGAGCAGCGCACCGGGATCCCCGGGGTGTTTGCCGCGGGAGACTGCACCGGGAAGCCCCTGCAGGTGGCCAAGGCGGTGGGAGAAGGCTGCCGGGCGGCTATTGCCGCCGCCCGGTATCTTGCGGAGGAGAAGAAGGAATGAAAAAGTGCTGGCTGGCCCTGTCGGCGGCCCTGCTGCTGCCTGCCCTGGCAGCGGCGGAGCTGATGCCCAACCGGGAGGGCACCTTTTACTGGCCGGAGGGCAGTGATGAATCCACCGCCGGCTGCGTGTATACCTACAGCTATCCCTGCCTGACCGGTGACACCGAGGGCGAGGTGACGGTGAACAACTTCTACGACTACCTGATCAGCGACACCGGGGAATTCACCGTGTCCATGATCGGGGAGATGCGGCCGGATCCCACCCTGCAGACCCGGGGGGAGGTCAAAGCGGAGCTGGAATGTGAAAAGGAAGAGGTACTGTCCTTCCTGGTGACCACGAAAACCACCGTAGGGGAGGAAACCACCCTGCTGTACAGCGGGCATACCTTCACCATGACGGGCAACCGGGCCGGCAATGCCACCACCCTGCCCAGACTTATGGGCATCCTGTCGGACAGCGAGACCGACACCTGGCTGGAGGAACGTCAGGTGAACAAGGCCAACGAGCTGGTGTGCGGCATGGTGTGGGAGCGGCTGCAGGAAAAGGCGGAGGCAGGGGAAATCACCCTGCTGCCGGAGGCGGACGAGGAGCTGCTGGCCTGCCTGTTCTACCCGGAGGAGGATTTTTATCTGGACGGAGACGGCGAACCGGTCTTCATCCTTCAGCCGGGAGACCTGACGGAGGAGCGGGACGGCGTGGTGCTGATCTCCATTACCTTCGAGGAAATTGACGACGAGCTGTGAGAAGCGGGAAAGGATGGCGCAAATGGATACCATTCGTGAGGTACAGGATTCCCTGACCACCCAGACCTATCTGCTGATGCCCGGACACATGAACAGCGCCGGGGTCCTGTTCGGCGGGCAGCTGCTGATGTGGATCGATTCCATGGCCGGCATCGTGGGCCTGCGCCACGCGGACAGCCAGGTGGTCACGGCGGCCATCGATCACCTGGAGTTCCGGAATGAGGCACACGCCGGAGATGTGCTGACCCTGGAGGGCAGGGTCACCTGGGTGGGGCATACCTCCCTGGAGGTGCGGGTGGACTCCTGGCGGGAGAACAAAGGAGCCCAGCGCGTACTGATCAACCGGGCCTATCTGGTGATGGTGGCGGTGAACGACGTGAACCGGAAGCCCTGCCCGGTCCCCAGCCTGGTCCTCAGGACCGACGAGGAAAAGGCGGAATGGGATGCCGGAGAAAAGCGGAATCAACTGCGGAAGCAGCGCAGGAAAGAAAATTATTGATGACTCTAACGCCCTATAAAAGAGAGGAACAGAAAAATGAACGGACAGCCGATTACCGAAGAGCAGCTGAAGACCTGGGGCGCCGCTTATGACGCCGATCCCACCCGGCGCCTGGCCGGATTGGCCCTTTCCCACACGGACCTGAACAATGTGGCCTATGTCACCGCCGAGGCAGGCCTGATGGATCCCAAATTCTCCGTGGAGGTGAAGACCCTGCCGGTGACCGACCAGAAATCCTCTGGCCGGTGCTGGCTGTTCGCCGCCACCAATGTGCTGCGGGAGCGGATCGCCGCCGAGAAGAACCTGGAGCAGTTCGAGCTGAGCCAGAGCTGGCTGGCCTTCTGGGACAAGTTCGAGCGGTGCAATTTCTTCCTGGAGAGCATGCTGGAGACGGCGGACCTGCCCATCACCGACCGCACGGTGATGTTCATCCTGGCCACCGGCGTGCATGACGGCGGCCAGTGGGATATGTTTGCCAACATCGTGCGGAAGTACGGCGTGGTACCCAAGGCGGCCTTCGGGGAGACCCACCAGAGCGGGAACACCCGCCAGCCCTCCTATGTGCTGAACCGCTACCTGAAGGGCGTGGCCGTGAAGCTGCGGCAGCTGAAGGCCGGGAACGCCTCCGGGACGCAGGTACAGCAGGCAAAGAACGAGGCCCTGGGCAAGTGCTATGCCTTCCTGTGCAGCTGCTACGGCGTGCCGCCCACCACCTTTGATTTTGAAACTGTGGACAAGGATGGCTGCTACACCCTGGAGAAGGGCATGACCCCCATTTCCTTCCGGGACGAGTATGTGGGCGACCTGCTGGAGAAGATCGTCAGCTGCATCCATGCCCCCACCCGGGACAAGCCCTTCCATGAGACCTACACCATTCGCCTGCTGGGCAACGTGGTGGGCGGACAGGCGGTCAAGCACCTGAACCTGACCATGGAGGAAATGAAGGACGCCATCATCCGGCAGCTTCAGGCCGGCAAGGTGGTTTGGTTCGGCAGTGACGTGGGCCACTACGGCGACCGGGTGAAGGGCATCTGGGATGACAAGCTCTTTGACTACGAGCTGCTCACCGGTCTGGACATGAGCATCAGCAAAGCGGATGCCCTGGATTACGGCCTGGCCGCCATGAACCACGCCATGGTCATCACCGGCGTGAACCTGAAGGACGGCAAGCCCACCCGCTGGAAGATCGAGAACAGCTGGGGCGAGGAGCACGGGGAAAAGGGCTACTATGTGTGCTCCGACTCCTGGTTCGACCAGTATGTGTTCCAGGCGGCCATTGAGAAGGAGTACCTGGGTGAGCTGGCGGCTCTGGCGGAGAAAGCGCCCCACATGCTTGAGCCCTGGGACCCCATGGGTACGCTGGCGGACTGACCGGGAGACGAATAAGCAATGAAGAAATGGCTCGGGGCCCACTGGAAGGAGCTTGTCACCCTTCTGCTGGCCTTCTGCATCCTGGCCCCCATGCTGGTCATGGGCTGGTACGACCGGCCGGCCGGGGACGACTTTGACTATACCTCCGCCATCTATCAGGCCCGGGTCAGCGGCGGCGGCTTCCTGGCCATGGTAAAGGCGGCCTGGGACTCCTGGCTGAAGGCCTACCGGGTGTGGCAGGGCACCTTCTCCAGCAATCTGCTGGATGTGCTGCAGCCCGGCGCCTGGTTTGGGGAAAAGGCCTATCGGATCACGCCCTTCTTTATCATGGGGCTGAGCTGGCTGCTGCTCTACGCCGCCATCAACCTGGCAAACCGCCGCTACCTGAAAAAGGGTCGGCTGGCTTCGGCGACCGCGGCCCTGGGCATCCTGGCCCTGATGATGTGCTGGGAGCCCTACGTGGTGGAGACCTTCTACTGGTGGAACGGGGCGGTGAACTACATTCCCGGCTTCTTTGCCGCCATTTATGCCGCCGGACTGGCTTTGGATGTGGCGGCCCGGTGGCAGACGGGAGAGGCGCACCGGGTCAGGGGACTGGTGGGGCTGCTGCTCCTGTCCTTTGTGACCAGCGGCTTTGCCCACCAGATCGCCTTCCTGAACCTGATGCTCCAGGCCATCCTCTGCGGCCGGAATCTGCTGAAAAGGAAGAAGCTGCCCATTGCCCTGGCACCCTTTCTGGCGGCTGCGGCAGGCTTCCTGGTGATGTACCTGGCCCCGGGCACCGGCATCCGCATGGCCTCCGAGGGCGGGCATGACGCCATCTGGACGGTGAAGGCGGTGTTCAACAAGGCCATCAGCATGGCGCCGCAGCTGTTTTCTGTCCAGTGGATCCTGTCCCTGGCGGTGCTGTTTCCGGCAGTGTGCTATCTGGTGCGGCATTTGCCGGAGGAGCTGCTGCCCCGGCGCTTCCCGCTGGTGGGCATCATCCTCAGCGAGGTGGTCTTCTGCGGCGTGATGGCGGTGCCCTACTATGCCATGGGGCACATCAACGTGGGCCGGGTGATCGACGCCATCGTCCACACCTTCTGGCTCATGTCCTGGGTGGATGTGTTCCTGCTGGTGGGCTATCTCCATCGCAGGCAGATCCTGAACATCGACCGGCTGCCCTTCATGCAGTCCCTGCCCATGCGGAGCGTGGCGGCGGGGGTGTGTCTGGCGCTGCTGGTGTTCATGCCCCAGGGAGAGGTGCATTCCAATCCCTGGCTGGCGGTGAAGGACTTTTTTGACGGCTACTCCATGAAGCTGGCGGCAAAGCTGGATGAACGCTTCGAGAAGTTCAACGATCCCACCCTGACAGAGGTGGGCTGTGAGCCTCTTGGGGAGGAAAAGCTGGCCACCACCTACATCTGTGACCTGGAAGCCCCGGACGAGGGCGAGTATCCCAACCGCCCGCTGATCGAATATTATGGAAAGAACATTTATCTGATCGTGGACTGACGCTTTTCACGGCATACAAAAAAGACCTCTTCTCTTGACGGAGAAGGGGCCTTTTCTTCCGGGAAAAATCAGTTTGCCGCCGTAATGTCGCTGCCGAAATACTTTTCACTGAGCCTTGCCAGCTCGCCTTCCTCCGCCAGCTCCGCAATGGCCTGGTCGATGGCGGCCTTCAGATTGTCCTCACCCTTCCGGATGGGAATGGCCACCTGGGAGGCTTCCTCCGTGCGGGCCACGATCTTGATGTTGGCGTCGGGATGCACGGACAGATAGTCGTAAATGGACACCTCGGCATTCAGGGTGGCATCCGCCCGGCCAGCCAGCACGGTGTCGATGGTCTTGTCCAGGGTGGAGGCGCCCAGAGCGGTGGCGCCGTAATCCTCCGCCAGGGTCATGTAGGTGCTGGCAATGGAGTTGCAGGTGGTTTTGCCCTGCAGATCCTCGAAGGAAGTGATGGTGTCGTTGTCACCCCGGACCACCAGGGCGGTGCGGATGTAGCAGTAGGGCGTGGAGAAGTCGTACTTTTCGCCCCGCTCGGCGGTGATCTCCACACCGTTGGCGGCGATGTCGTACCTTCCGGCGTCAATGCCGCCGAAGATGCTGTCCCAGGGGCACTCCACGAAGGTGGCGGTGACCCCCAGCTTTTCGGCGATCAGCGTGGCAACCTCCACATCGAAGCCCACCAGCTGGTCGTTTTCATCGTGATAGGTCCAGGGGGCCCATTCGCCCTCGGTGGCCACGACGATCTCTCCCTTGGCCTGAATATCCGCCAGCTGGTCAGCGCAGGCCAGGGCACCCAGGCACAGCAGGGAAAGGGTCAGGAGCAGGGCAATCAGTTTCTTCATCTTAAAAATCCTCCTTTTGTGAATTGTTATCTTTGCTCCAATGTCCGCAGGAAGGAACGGGTCCGCTCCTCCCGTGGATTGGAGAAGAATTCCTCAGCCGGGGCTTCCTCCACCACAAAGCCGTTTTCCATCAGGATCACCCGGCTGGAAACGCTGCGGGCAAAGGACATTTCGTGGGTGACCACCAGCATGGTCATGCCTTCCTCCGCCAGGGAACGCATCACCGCCAGCACCTCCCCGATCAGCTCCGGATCCAGGGCAGAGGTGGGCTCATCAAAATAGATGATCTCCGGATCTGTGGCCAGTGCCCGGGCAATGGCCACCCGCTGCTGCTGGCCGCCGGAAAGCTGCACCGGATAGAAATCCGCCCGGTCCAGCATGCCCACACGCTCCAGACAGCCCCGGGCCTTTTCCACAGCGGCCTGCCTGTCCATCTTCCGGGCCACGATCAGCCCCTCGGTGACGTTCTGCAGGGCAGTTTTGTTGCTGAACAGGTTGTAGCTTTGGAACACGAAGGCGGTCTTCCGGCGCAGGCGGCTGATGTCCCGCTTTTCCATGCGGTTCAGTTCAAAGGACTCGCCGTCAAAGGTCAGGCTGCCGCTGTCCGCGGTCTCCAGGAAGTTCATGCACCTGAGCAGGGTGGTCTTGCCGGAGCCGCTGGGCCCCAGGATGGCGATGACGTCTCCCTTGTCCACCTTGAGGCTTACGTCCTTCAGCACCTGGGTGTCGCCAAAGGCCTTGCGGATGTGATCCACCTGAAGCAGCATCAGCGGTTCCCTCCTTTGGTGTAGGCGTTCAGCTTCTTTTCCCCGAAGCGCTGGACGCGGGTCAGCACCGTGGAGAAGATCAGGTAGATGAAGCCCACCTCCAGGTACAGGGCCAGAGGCTCGTAGGTGCGGCCCACGATCCGCTGGGCGGTCATGAACATTTCCGTCACGGTGATGTTGGCGGCCAGGGAGGTATCCTTCACCATGCCGATCAGGCTGTTGGACAGGGGCGGGAAGGCAGTGCGGAAGGCCTGGGGCAGCACGATGCGCCGCATGATCTGCATGTAGCTCATGCCCACGCAGTAGCCGGCCTCCAGCTGACCCTTGGGAACCGCCTCCAGGGCGGCCCGCATGGTTTCGGCGCAATAGGCACCCTCATTGATGGAAAACACAATGACCGCGCTGGGAAAGGGATCCAGCACCACGCCCACACCGGGCAGGCCATAGAACACCACGTACAGCTGCACCAGCAGGGGCGTGCCCCGGATCACCCAGATGTAGAACCGGGCGATCTGCTTCAGCACCCGGATGTTGGCAAACTGCACCAGGGCGGTGACGACGGCGATGATCATGGCGAAAAAGAAGGAGAGAATGGTCAGGGGGATCGTCATGGTCAGGCCGGGCAGCAGGATCTTGGGGAAGGAATCGACCAGGATATTGAAAACGCGTTCCGTCATGGTGGAGCTGAACCTCCGAAGGCAGCATAAAACGGTCGGTTAATCCCGACCGTTTTGATTGTATATCCCGGAATTGATTTTGTCAATGGGAATTTCAGGGAAAGAAGGTACCGTTACAGCCTGGCCGCCTTCATGGCTTTCTGCAGCGGCGTGGACAGGGCTGCGGCGATGATGACGCCGGAAAGCCCCTGCACCAGGTTGGCGGGCACGGCGGACAGGGCACCGGCCAGGCCATAGCCCAGGAAAATCCACTCGGCGAGAAAATATCCGGCCACCATGATCAGTTCCGATACCAGATAGCCGAGCCAGGGGAAAAACCGGGGGCGCCCCGGGGAAAGGAAAAGCACGGCGGTGGCGGCCACGGCGGCCTTGATCAGCAGGGTGGGCAGCACATACAGGGTGTATCCCCCCAGCAGATCCGCCAGGGCGCTGCCGATGGCCGCGGCTGCCACAGCGGGCCAACCCAGGATACCGGCCCCCAGCAGAATCAGCCCGTCTCCCAGGTGGATATAGCCCTGGGTCACGGGAACCGGCACCTTGAGAAGGGTGGTGGCGATGTACACGGCGGCAGTCAGCAGGGCCGACTCGGTCAGCACCAGAACCCGGGAGCGCTCCGTGGATTGGCTCTTCATGTGTCAACACCCCTTTCCTGATTTTTGTCTATTATATTGGTATACAATACCGATGTAAATAACTGATACGGTGGGAATTTTGGCCGAAACGGACATTATTCCAGCGAGTGGCAGCACCAGCATCTTTCCCAGCGCTGCTTCAGGAGAGCCTGGGCAGACGCGGCCTCTTTTTCCTCCCGGAAGATGCCAAAAACGGCGGAGCCGCTGCCGGTCATCAGGGCAATGGCGGCTCCGGCTTCCTTCAGGGCCCGGATGGCCGCACCGATCTCCGGCTGCATTTTCTCGCTGACGGGCTGGAGCACGTTGCCAATGCTTTGCGCCAGGGCATTCAGGTCGGCAGCTTCCAGGGCATGCTGCACTCCATCACTGTCCGGATGGCGGATCTCCGTCTGGCTGTGATAGGCCCGGAACACAGCGCCGGTGCTCAGGCCGCCGCAGGGCTGGATCACCACCAACGGGAAGGAAGGGCATCCCGCGCAGGGCCGGATGATCTCTCCGATGCCGGTGACCCGCTGCAGGCCGCCCCGCAGGCAGAAGGGCACGTCCGCCCCCAGGGTCAGGCCGATTTCCTCCAGTCGATCCTGGGAATAGCGCAGCTCCCACAGCCGGTTCAGCCCGTGAAGCACGGCGGCGGCGTCGGCGCTTCCGCCGCCCATGCCTGCCTGCACGGGGATCCGCTTGTGCACGTGGATGCGCACGGCAGCATCCCGACCGGCAGCCTGGGCCAGAGCCCTGGCGGCCCGAAGAGCCAGGTGACTTTCATCAGCGGGCAGCAGGGGAGTGCCGGAGCAGGTCAGCTCCAGCTCCGGGGCTTCCTCCAGGAAAACATCGTCATATAAGGAAACGGGCTGCATCAGCATGTCCATCAGGTGGTAGCCGTCTGCTCTCTGCCCGGTAATATCCAGGCTCCAGTTGATCTTTGCGGGTGCGTGAATCAGCAAGGAAGTCACCTCCAACGGCACTATCATACCAAAGAAAAGCGGGAATGAAAACAGCTTTGAAAGGGAATTTTTTGATGGGCAAAATTAGTCGTGACAAAGTTAGCCTATACAAAGTCAATTTTGAGCAAGAAAGAAAAGTTAGTCAAGGCTATAATAAACGCCGTTAGAAAAGACTAACGATTGCTTCCCCCGACAGGGGACGAAGGAGCTGATCTGTCAATGACTTTGCAAAAGGGCCTGGACGGGCTGAAGCGGCTGATGCTGCTGTGCCTGGCCCTGACCGTGCTGCTTTCCTGCGTGATTCCGGCATCGGCGGAAACCACCGCCAGCCGGTGGGGCGACGCGGCCACCGAGATCGACAAGCTGCTGGACGCCGCCTTTGAGTATTACCTGGAGGGTGATGCCTCCAAGGCCTACAGCTGCGTGAACGATGGCTACTTCAAAATTTATGAGGTGACCGGCTTCGAGCGGCAGACCATGAGCTACATTTCCGGCCCCCGGAAAAACTCCATCGAGCTGCAGTTCTCCACCTGCAAGGGCGCCGTGAAAAAGTCCAACGAGGACGTGGAAACCCAGACGGAGGTCCGCACCGAGCTGAACAAGCTGAAGAGCATGCTCCGTGAGGACGCCAACAAGCTGGCCGTGAAGGACGGCGAGCCCGCTTCCGTGATGACCTACTGGTCCCATGGTGAGCAGGTGAGCGAGGATCCCTACGCCGATCTGGCCGGAGATCCCAACGCCGCCAAGAAGTATGCCAGCTGGACGGAAGCCTATGAGGCGGTGGGCGAGCTGCTGGACACGGCCTACACCGCCTTCAAGGGCAAGGACGCCGAGGCCGCGGCGGACAACATCAACACCGCCCGGTACACTGTTTTTGAGGATTCCGGCCTGGCTGCCGCCGTTTACGGCACTCTGGGCGTGGATGCCCGCCGCGCGGTGGACGCCGAGTTCGACGCCCTGTATGAGCTGGCCATCAACGGCAAGAACCAGAAGACCGCCTTCTCCAATCAGGTGAAGAAGGTCAAGAAGGTACTGGCTGCTGACGCCAAGTCTCTGGACGAGATCAAGGCCGAGGAGGATGCCAAGGCCCAGGAGGAAGCTGCCGCCGCGGCCGCTGCCGCCGCCGCTGAGTCCGGAGCCACCGCCAGCAATGGCTGGGTGATCTTCACCGGCGCCTTCGGTATCATCGTTCGGGAGGGCCTGGAGGCCATTCTGGTCATCGCCGCCATCATCGCTTATCTGGTGAAGTCCGGCGCTGCCAAGCATCTGCGGAGCGTATACATCGGCTCTGTGGTGGGCATTGCCGCCAGCTTCCTGGCTGCGCTGGGTCTGACCCTGCTGAAGAATGCCCTGGGCGATGCCTATGGTGCTCAGGCGCAGGAAATCATGGAGGGCTGCACCGCCCTGGTGGCTGTGTGCGTGCTGTTCTATGTGAGCAACTGGATGCTGTCCAAGTCCGAATCCGCCGCCTGGACCGCCTACATCGATTCCAAGGTGCAGGCCTCGGTGGCCGCCGATTCTTCCTTTGCCCTGGCCTTTGCCGCCTTCCTGTCTGTGTTCCGCGAAGGCGCTGAGGTGGTGCTGTTCTACCAGCCCATGCTGGTGGAGGACGGCAACCCCGGCATGGTGTGGGCCGGCTTCGGCGTGGGCTGCGTGGTGCTGGTGGTGGTGTTCATCCTGATCCGGTACCTGTCCGTGCGGCTGCCCTTGAAGCCCTTCTTCACGGTGACCAGCACCTTCATGGCCCTGATGTGCGTGTCCTTCATGGGCAGTGCCATCAAGGAGTTCGCCGAGGGCGGCGTCTTCGATGTGACCCAGATCCCCTGGATGTTCCAGGAGAACGACATCACCGATGCCCTGGGCATCTATCCCTTCGCCGAGCCCATCTTTGCCCAGCTGGTGCTGGTGGCCATCCTGGTGGGCACCTTCGTAGCCGGACATTACAAGAACAAGATCCTGGTCATGGAGAAGCAGGCCAAGGAAGGTCTGAAGAAGGACTGATCCCTTTCCCTTCGATGCACAGGGCAGCTTGTGGCCCCCGCCCATCCGCTGCCTTTGCTATACGGATACCAAATGATTTTCAAGGAGGATACAAACAATGAAGAAGCTGTTTGCTCTGCTGCTGGCCGCCGTTATGGTGTTCGCCTGCTGCGCTGCCCTGGCTGAGGAAGCCGGTTTTGAAGAGACCCCCATCGGTGAGGAGCAGGATGTCATGGTGACCGAGACCTCTTCCCTGCACGTGGCTGCCGTTTACTTCCAGCCCGTCAAGATGGAGCCCGCTGAGAACGCCGGCCTGTCTGTGGAAGAGTCCAACATGCACATCGAGGCTGACATCTCCTGGAACGAGAACGGCCTGGGCTACGGCGGCGACTGGCTGCCCTATGCCACCGTGGACTACACCGTGACCGATGCCGAAGGCAATGTGAAGGCTGAAGGTTCCTTCATGCCCATGAACGCTTCTGACGGCCCCCACTACGGCGCCAACATCAACCTGCCCGATGCCGGCACCTACACCCTGACCTTCATGATCCACAACCCCGAGGAGAATGGCTTCCTGCTGCATGTGGATGATGAGACCGGTCCCGAAGAGAAGGCCTTCTGGGCTGATCCCGTTGTGGTTACCTTCGAGGGCTGGGAGTACATTCCTCAGGAGTGGTAATCCCTGCCGTCAGTCAAAACTGACCGGAAAGTCGGTGCGCAGATCCGCGGGGTTCTGCGCACCGGCATTTGTGCGTTATGGAAATCCTTTCAAATTGACCACAGCACATTGAGTATTGTTTTGGAGGCATCCGGCGTGTATACCTACATTGAAACGGTGATCAACGACCTGCTTTCGGTGTGTATCCTGGTCGGCCTGCTGTATGCGTATTGTACGCATGAGCGGAGCCGCTTCAGCATCCGCATTCAGAGAGCGGGCATTCTTCTGGGCGTGCTGGCGTCCTGTGCCATGGCCGTGGTGAAGAACACCACCAGCCTGATCGCCACCAACACCTGGAACCTGTATATCTTCTATGTGGGCATCCTGCTGACGATCCTGTTTGTGGTGCTGTCCTTCGTGAAGCGCTGCGACAGGGCGGCTCAGGTGGTGGGCGCCCTGATCTCGGCAGATCTGATTTTCTACGAGCTGCCGGATGTGCTGGCCTATCCCTTTAACTTCCACCTGGGCAACAACACCGTGTGGTCCATGGAATTCCTGAAGCGGTTCATCGGCTGGGTGCTGCCCCTGGTGGTCCTGTACCTGCTGGTTCGCTGGCTGCACTGGTGCATCCGGGAGCTGAACCGCCGCAGCGCCGTGCGCATCGTGCTGGATCTGGGTCTCGCGGTGAATGCCGTGCGCTTCTTCGGCATGATCCTGAGCAAGTGGCTGGCCCGGCCGAAGCAGTGGCCCTTCTTCGTCAGCAAGGAGCATCCCTGGGCCTTCCCGCTGGCCGCCTTCACCTCCAACAATGAGCTGCTGTATTTCCTGCTCATCGGCGGCATGGCGCTGATCCTGCCCGTCTGGCTGTTCATCCGGTCCACCCGGGTGACGGAAGCCTATGATAACCCGGCCCAGCTCCGCAAGCTGCGTGCCCGGAACCGGAGCCGCCGCCGCCATGCTGTGGCTGTGCTGGTGTGCTTCGCCCTGTGTGTGGTCAGCCTGACGGTGGTCCACGCCTATAACAATCAGGAGGTCGTGCTTTCCGAACCGGAAACCTACACGATCACCGCTGACAAATCGGAAATTCATGTGGCTGTGGAGGACGTGAACGACGGCCATCTGCACCGCTTTGAGTATACAACGCCCTCCGGCGTGGCTGTGCGCTGGATCATTGTCAAGAAGCCCAACGCCGCTTCCTTCGGCATCGGCCTGGATGCCTGCGAGGTGTGTGGCACCGCCGGCTATTACGAGCGGGACGGAAACGTGGTTTGCAAGCGCTGCGACGTGGTGATGAACATCAACACCATCGGCTTCAAGGGCGGCTGCAACCCCATTCCCCTGAGCTATCGCATTGAGAATGGCGAGATTATCTTCGACATGGAGGATATTCTGGCCAGCGAAAGCAATTTTTAAGGAGGCTGTGTCATGCAATTCCGAATGATCTGGGGCGCATTGACCCGGCAGCTGGGGAAAATGGCCCTGATTGCCTTTACCATCGCCCTGGGCGCATCCCTGGCCACGGCCATGCTGAACGTGATGCTGGACGTGGGCGACAAGGTGAATGCTGAGCTGAAGACCTACGGCGCCAACATCACCGTGAAGCCCAATGACTCCTCGCTGCTGGCGGATATTTACGACATCGGCGACGGTAGCGAAAGCCTGCAGACCTCCTACCTGAAGGAGGACGAGCTGGGCAACCTGAAGACCATCTTCTGGGCCTTCAACATTGTGGATTTCGCTCCCTTCTTGGAGAAGAACGTGACCCTGCCGGACGGCAGCACCGCCAAGATCGTGGGCACATGGTTCAATCACCACCTGTCGCTGCCCACCGGTGAGGAGCTGGACGCCGGCGTGACGGACCTGCGATCCTGGTGGGACGTGACCTCCGGTGACTGGATCGATGAGCAGGCCGAGGGCGCTGAGGACACCATCATGGTGGGGACCGCCCTGGCCGCCGCCAAGGGCTGGAGTGCCGGGGACAAGGTGCTGCTGAAGGGCAGCGACGGGGAACGGGAGGTCACCGTGCAGGGCATTTACGATGCCGGCGGTGACGAGGATGACTACATCTACGCTCCCCTGGACCTGGTGCAGGCCCTGACGGATACCGAGGGCAAGGTGGGCACCATTGAGGTCTCTGCCCTGACCACCCCGGACAATGAGCTGGCCGTCCGGGCAGCCAAGAATCCCGCGGCCCTTTCCGCCGCAGACTATGAAACCTGGTATTGCACCGCCTACGTCAGTGCCATCTGTTATCAGATCCAGGAGGCCCTGACCAACGCGTCCGCCTCCGCGGTACGTCAGGTGGCGGATTCCGAGGGAACCATTCTGGAAAAGACCCAGCTGCTGATGGTGCTGATCACCATCCTGGCCATGGTGGCCTCCGCCCTGGGCATCTCCAACCTGGTGATGGCCTCCGTCATGGAGCGCAGCCAGGAGATCGGCCTGCTGAAGGCCATTGGTGCCCACGACGGCTCCATCACCTGCACGGTGATGGCAGAGATCCTGATCACGGCCCTGGTGGGCGGTGTAGCGGGCTACTTCATGGGCTTCGGCTTTGCCCAGCTCATCGGCCAGACGGTGTTCGGCTCCGCCATTGAGATGAACGCCACGGTGGTGCCCATTGTGGCCCTGCTGATCCTGGCGGTTACGGTGGCCGGCAGCCTGCCCGCCATTCGCCAGGTGCTGCGGCTGCGTCCCGCGGAAGTGCTCCACGGAAGCAAAGCGTAAAGGAGGCTGTGAAAATGACCAAAAGAAAAATGTTTCTGCGGATGATCACGGCTTCCCTGATGCGCCGCCGGTCCCGCATGCTGATCGCCCTGCTGTCCATTGCCATCGGCGCCACCATCCTCTCCGGCATGGTGACGGTGTATTACGACATCCCCCGGCAGATGGGGGCCCAGTTCCGCTCCTACGGCGCGAATATGCTGCTGATGGGAGACGGAGAGACCGCCCTGACCCAGGAAAACGCCCAGAAGGCCCTGGAGGCCATTCCGGCGGATGACCTGGTGGGCGCCTCGCCTTACCGCTACGTTACGGTGCAGATGACCAGCCGCCAGCTGTCCTTCATCGCCGCCGGTACGGACTTTGAGCAGGTGCAGTCCACCTCTCCCTACTTCATGGTGGACGGCCGCTACCCGGAGAACAACCGGGAGGTGCTGGTGGGCAAGGAGCTGGCCTCCACCATCGGCGTAAAGCTGAACAGCGTCATCGAGCTGACCTGGAAGCCCACCGTTACGGTGCAGGCGGGTGAAACCACCGCCGAGGAGCTGGTGGCCGGGGCGACCCTGAAGGGCTCTGCCGTGGGCTTCGGTGACAACGGCATCAGCGTCAGCGTCCAGCTGGATCAGGAGGGAAAGATCGCCTCCCTGACGGTGGACGCCGCGACCCAGACCCCGGAGCTGGGCGGCCTTTGCGAGGGTGAGGATTTCACCGCCCAGTTCGTGGGGAAGTCCATCCCTGTTTCCATGGATGATATCGACGGCGTGGCCGGCGCCACCATCACCAGCCAGGCGGTGGTGGACGCTGTGAACACCTCCCATGCCGAGGCCACCGCCTCCGATACCACCATCAACTTCACGGTGGTGGGTCTGCTGGATACCGGCGGCGAGGAAGAAAGCTACATCTACATGTCCCTGAGCGACATGGCCTCCCTGACCGGCGACAACGGCAGCCTGGACCTGATGGAAATGAGCGTTTCCGGCTCCTCCGAGGAGCTGCAGGGCTACATGGACGCCATTAACGCCTCCGGCACCGGCGTGGTGGCGCGGCTGGTGAAGCGGGTGACCAACTCCGAGACCGCGGTGCTGGCCAAGCTCCAGTCCCTGGTGCTGCTGGTGACCATCGTGGTGCTGCTGCTGACCATGATCTCCGTGGCCACCACCATGATGGCCGTGGTGGCGGAGCGCAGGAAGGAAATCGGCCTGCGGAAGGCCCTGGGTGCCCCGGACCAATCCATTCGGATTGAATTCCTGGGAGAGGGCATGATGCTGGGCGCCCTGGGTGGCCTGCTGGGTTCCTTCCTGGGCTTCGGCTTTGCTCAGCTGGTGAGCATGCAGGTGTTTGATTCCTCCATCACCTTCCAGCCTTTGCTGCTGCCCATCACGGTGGTGGTTTCCATGGCAATCGCGGCGGCCTCCTGCCTGCTGCCGATCCGTAACGCAGTGGCCGTTGATCCGGCCCTGGTGCTGAAGGGAGAATAAAAATGAGTCTTCTTGAGCTGAAAAACGTATCCAAGATTTACGGTGAGCTGAAGGCCCTGGACAACGTGAACATTCATGTGGACAAGGGCGAGTGGGTGGCCATCATGGGACCCTCCGGCTCCGGCAAGAGCACCATGATGAACATCATCGGCTGCATGGACAAGCCCTCTCTGGGCGAGGTGATGCTGGACGGCGTGGACATCTCCAAGGAGAGCCAGAAGAACCTGACCAACATCCGCCGGGACAAGATCGGCCTGATCTTCCAGCAGTTCCACATGGTGAACTACCTGACCGCTGTGGAAAACATCATGGTCAGCCAGTACTACCACTCCCTGCCGGATGAGGATGAGGCCCTGGAGGCTCTGGGCCGGGTCGGTCTGCGGGAGCGTGCCCGCCATTTGCCCAGCCAGCTTTCCGGCGGCGAGCAGCAGCGTGTGTGCGTGGCCCGGGCCCTGATCAACCACCCGGAGATCATCCTGGCGGATGAGCCCACCGGCAACCTGGACGAGGCCAACGAGAACATCGTGCTGGAGCTGTTCCGCCAGCTGCACCGGGAGGGAACCACCCTGATCGTGGTGACCCATGACCCGGCGGTGGCCGAGGCGGCCCAGCGCACCATTGTGCTGGAGCACGGCCGCATCGCCCGGGAGATCATCAACGAGAACTTCGTGGAGTAATTCAAGATATTCCAAAAGGGCTGCTGCAGATTTTCTTCTGCAACAGCCCTTCTTTTGATGAAAGGAAAGAAAAAGTCACTCGTGCTTTTCTGTGTGGTTCACCATAGCATGGAAGGTTTCTTCACTGATGTCATGCTCCATCTTGCAGGCATCCTCGGAGGCCTTGTCCTCCGGAACACCGATGGAGATCAGGTAGGCACTCAGCTTCCGGTGCCGGTCATAGATGCGGTTGGCGATCTCCATGCCGCTGTCCGTCAGCCGGATGTGGCTGGCGGCATCCATGGTGATGTAGCCCTTTTCCCGCAGGGTCTTCATGGCAATGGATACACTGGGCTTGGAAAAATTCAGGGCAGCGGCGATATCCACGGAACGAGCATAGCCGTTCTTGCTCTGCTGAATCAGGATCTGCTCCAGGTAATCCTCGCCGGATTCATGGATTCCCATTTTGCGTGCCTCCTTAGTGAGTTAGTCATGACTATTATATTGATTTTTTCTGGAAAAATCAATGAATTTCCAATTCTTCCAGGTATTTTTCCAGCTTCCGCTTCACCCGCTGCAGGGCGTTGTCGATACACTTCACGTGCCGGTTCATCTCCACCGCGATCTCCTGGTAGCTCTTGCCGTCCAGGTACAGGATCAGCGCCTCCTGCTCCAGGGGCGACAGCACCTCCTGGATCTTGCTCTGAATGGAGCGCAGATCCTCCTGGCTGATGAGCAGATCCTCCGGGTTGCTGGCCTGGGGACCGATGATCACGTCCAGCAGGGTCCGGTCGCCGTCGTCATCATAGAGAGGCTTGTTCAGGGAGATGTAGCTGTTCAGGGGAATGTGCTTTTGCCGGGTGGCGGTTTTGATGGCGGTGATGATCTGCCGGGTGATGCACAGCTCGGCAAAGGCCCGGAAGGAGGCCAGCTTGTCCGGGCGGTAATCCCGGATGGCCTTGTACAGACCGATCATGCCCTCCTGCACGATGTCCTCATGGTCGGCACCGATCAGGAAGTAGCTCCGGGCCCGGGAGCGGACAAAGTTCTTGTACTTGTTCAGCAGATAGTCCTGGGCAACGGAATTGCCGTCATGACAAAGCTCAACAAGCTCCTCATCAGAAAGCTCACTGAAGTATTCTTCCTCCTTGGTTTGCTCGTCCACGCTTTGTCACCTGCCTTTTATAAATCTTCCCGGCGCATTTTTTCCAGCTGCGCCAGTGTGTCCTCGTTCAGCCGGGAGGAGAGGGGACGGTGCTCCTTGCCCAGAATATCGTTCCGGTGGAAGCTCATGCCCCGGCTGCGGGTGTGCTGCAGCTCAATGAGCAGCTCCCGGGAGGTCAGCCGTACCGCCCCGGTGGACAGCACCTGGCTCTGCTCCAGCCCGTCGGAGGTGGCGACCCGCACACTCCTGTATTTCGGCGTGTGGGCCACCAGGTACTCGATGTAGCTGTCAGCTGTCTCGGCGTGCTTGGTGAAGACCAGGGTCACGCTGCCGTGCTTTTCCTCGGTGGTCAGCCGCCGGTCGGACATGTAGCCGTCAAACACCAGGATGATTTCTTCCTCCGTGTAGCCGGCATGGTCCTCCAGCAGGTGGAGCAGCCGGTCGCGGCTCTCATTGATGTCCCAGCCCCGGCGCTTGACCTCACTCCAGGCACCGATGACGTTGTAGCCATCCACAATCAGCAGAGGTTTCATGCCTTCCGGGAGGCCAGCACCCTGTACATCATGACGCCGGCAGCCACAGAGGCGTTCAGGCTGTCCAGCACGCCCTCCATGGGCAGGGAGACCTTCACGTCGCAGCTATCCAGGGTCAGGCGGGAAATGCCTTCGCCCTCAGCGCCGATGACCAGGGCCACACCGCCGGTGAAGTCGGTCTTCAGGTAATCCTGGCCGTCCATGGTGACAGCGTAGGCCCAGATGTTCCGGGCCTTCAGCTCCTCGATGGTGCGGTTGATGTTTACCACCCGGGCCACCTTGATGTGCTCCACGGCACCGGCAGAGGCCTTCACGGCAGCAGGGGTCAGACCCACGCTGCGCCGCTCAGGCACGATGACACCGTGAGCGCCCACGCACTCGGCGGTCCGGATGACCGCACCCAGGTTGTGGGGATCGGTGACGCCATCCAGCAGGATGATGAAGGGAGCCTCCTGACGCTCTTCGGCCACGGCCAGGATCTCCTCCAGGGTGGCATACTGATAGGCGGAGGCGAAGGCGATCATGCCCTGGTGATGGGGCGCGATCTCGTCCAGACGGACCTTGTCCACCTCCTGCACCACGATGTGGGCGGCCTTGGCCTCAGCCACGATCTCCCGGGCGGAGCCGGACAGCTCACCCCGCTGGATCATCAGCTTCTCGATATCCCGGCCGCTCTTCAGCGCTTCCCGGATGGGATTGCGGCCCACCAGCAGGTTGTCCCGGGGCATGTCGGCTTCAGGGACGGGACGGGCCTCCACAGGGGCCGTGTACTCGTAATCCCGGAAGGAATGCTCGTTGCGCTCGGGACGGGGCGGCTGAGGACGATCCTCAAAGCGGGGACCGCGGCGCTCACCCTCAGGCCGGGGACCACCGTAGGGACGACGTTCACCCTCAGGCCGGGGACCGCCGTAGGGGCGACGCTCACCTTCAGGCCGGGGACCGCCATAGCGGCGCTCGCCTTCAGCACGGGGTCCGAAGGGGCGGCGGTCGCCATAGCTCTTGCGGTCACCCTCTGCCTTGGGGGCATAGGAGCGGTGGTCGCCGTAGGGACGCTTTTCTCCGTCACCCCTGGGGCCATAGGGCTTTTTTCCGCCGAAGCTCTTGCTGGGGTTATGCTCGCCGGCACCGTTGCGGCGGCCGTCGTTGTTCCTGTAGTGGGTACCCTCGTCATCCCAGGAGCCCTCGTTGGCGTGGTTCCTGCGCTGCTTGTTTCCGTTGGGACGATCTTTATAGAAAGGCATATAGCTTACTCCTGTTCCTGCTGCAGCTTTTCCAGCAGCATTTTTCTTTCTTCGCGAATCTCATTCATCCGCCCGCAGGATTTTTCTCCCTCCGGGCAGCGACCTCTCAGGCAGCCGGGGCCCGCATCCGCAAACAGGGCAGGGGCCACCTCCATGCACAGGCGGTGCATCTCTGTCGCCAGGGCCCGGATTTCCCACTGGGCGCGGCTGCACATCCGCAGGGAGAAGAAGTGCCGCAGCTCACGGACGTTCATGGTCATCATCAGCCGGGTCTCGCAGGCACCGGGCAGCACGAAGCGGGCGTCCTCATTGCTGCCCTCTCCGGTTTTGCCCAGCCGCTCCTGCCAGTCCAGATACCAGGTGTGCATCTGGTCCATCTGCCGGGCGTATTCCTGAGCGGCTTCCTCACCCAAAGCAGCGATCCTGGGGGGCACGATGTACCCGAAGCCCTTCTCGTAGGAAACATAGCGCTGGCTCTGCACAGAGAAGGAGGCCAGGCGGTGCCGGGTCAGCTGGGCCAGCAGCACCCGGCTGACGCCCTCCACCCCAAAGGTGAAGGTGGCGTGCTCCAGCACGGATTCGTGGCCCATGCCCAGGATCTTTTCGCAGAAGGCGGTCTGGTCGGCGCTGCTGACCCGTTCATTCAGGGCATCCACGGTGGCCCGGGAATAGCACAGGCGGGCCCCCAGGGCGACCAGCTCCTCCGGGGAAAGGGTGTGGCGGATCAGGGCTACATGAAGCCGGCTTTCAGGCATGTTCTTCCTCCTCCAGGCTGACACGGAACAGCTCCTTCAGCCGCTCCGTCTGCCCGGTGATATACAGGCCGCCGAACAGGGTCTCCAGTCCGGTGGCCATGGCGTAGTCTCCCGGAGACTGATTCTTGGGCACGGTGTGGTGGGGATGGGCATTTCTTCCCCGGAGCACCAGCTGCTTCTCTTCCTCTGTCAGAGCGCCTTCCATGCGCTCCAGGGCCCTGGCCTGGGCCGCGGCGTTCACCCGGGCCACAGAGGACTGGTGCAGGTGCCGCACATTCAGCCCCTGCCAGGCCAGCTCCGAGCGGACCAGCAGCTCCCATACGGCGTCCCCCAGGTAGGCCAGCTGAAGCGGGCTGTACAGCCGGGCAGCCTCCTGACTCAGGGGCTCATGAAGCATCGGCTCCACCTTCCCGCCTCCTTTGGATAGACTGTCAACAGTATATCACAGCTTGAGGGGAAAAAGCAAGTTTTTCCGCAAGAATCAATCCGCAATCAGCTGGGCGCAGGCGCAGTCGATCAGGATGGACAGGGACTCATCGAAGCTGGGGCCTACGTCATCAGCGTTCATCAGGCTGGTCAGGAGGATGCGGATGACGCCGATTGCCTGCTCCCGGGAAATGGTCAGCCTTACGCCGCACAGGTCCATCATCCGCTCCAGCAGCTCATCATCCGAGTGGTACAGCTGTCGGGCCGCTTCCGGAGGCACCCGGCGGAGCAGTGCCTTCCGCTCCGCCAGCACAAAGCGGGCGGCGGGACGGTAAAGCAGCTGCTTCAGCCCTTCCCGGAAGGCGACCCGGGCCCGCTGGGAAGGGGAAAGCGACTGATCGCGCAGCAGCAGCTCCTCCACGGAGCGGAAGATCCTTTCGTGCCAGCGGGACAGCACGTCCAGGAACAGCAGCTCCTTGCTCTCATAGAAATGATAGAAGGCACCCTTGGAAATGCCGGCCTCCGCGGCCAGGGTATCCACGGTGGTATTCTTCATCCCATCTGAGCAGGCATGCCGCCAGGCGCTTTCCCGCAGCTCGGTGCGGATCTGCTCCTGCTCAGGCTGTTTAAAGGCGGTGGCCACGGCTCATTCCTCCTTCGGCAGGTAAACGGAGGCGCTTTGGCCCAGCATCAGGCCGTCCTCGGAAAGGGAAACATGCACGGTGAAGTAGGCGGCATTCTGCCGGGTGACGCCCTGGGCGGAAATCTCCGTCACGGTGCCGGTGAGGATGTCATTCTCCGCCGTGTCCAGGGTAACGGAAACCTTGTCGCCCACCTGCAGGCCCTTCAGGTCCACCTCATCCACATCGGCGGTGATCTCCAGGGCATCGCTGGGGCAGATCCGGGCCAGCACCTCACCCTTCCAAACCTGCTGGCCGGAGGATACCGGCACGGACATGACGATGCCGGCGGAGGAAGCGCAGACCTGGTCGGAGGCGTTCAGGTCGGCATCCTGGCCCAGCAGGGTCATGAGGGTCTGCCCGGCGCTGACCCTGTCTCCCACCTGCACCTCCAGGGAGGCGACCACGCCGGAGGCGGCGATCAGCAGGTCATCCCGGTTATAAACGATACCGGTGCCCACCTTCTTGCTGGCGGTGTATTCATCATCCCGGAACAGGCCCAGGCTCTCGCTCAGGTCGAATTCCCCCTGGGTGATCTCCACCACATAGCTGTCACCGCTGACGGAGATGACGGTGCCTTCTCCCTTGGTTTTGTCCGTCTTGGCGGAGCGGAAATACAGGGTCTCGCCCAGGTGCACCTGCTTGCAGTCATCATCGTTGTAGGCGCTGCTGTAGGTGCACTGGAGGCGCTGCAGCCGGTCCGGGGTGATGGCCAGGACGCAGCCATAGCGGCTCACGGCATCCTCCGCCTTCTCGCCGGCCTGAAGAAAGAGGGCGCACACGGTGCCGCTTTCCTGGGCGGTGACGGTGGTGGTCATCATGCGGAAAAGAGGCGCTTCGGCTTCCACCCGGTCTCCGGCGGCCAGGTCGAAGGGCAGCAGGGTGCCGGAGCAGGGAGCGGTCAGATCCTCCCAGCGGGCGGCGGTCACCGTGCCGTTGGCAATGGAGCAGGCGGTCAGGTCGGTCTCCGCCAGGGAAGCGGCGCAGAACAGGAGCAGGGCCATGGTCAGGAGCAGGGAAATCAGCTTTTTCATGGGAAAATCCTCCCTATTTCGATGATTTTGATCAGTTCTTATTCAACACTCTTCAGGGCTTCCACCATGTCGATGCCCCGTACCTTCCGGGTCAGCACCCATTCGATGCACAGGGTGAAGGCGAAGGTAATGACGCTGGCCTTCAGGACGGACAGGGGAGAAACATAGCTGACAAACACCATGGAATCATATTCGCACAGCTTCAGGATGACGCCCACCAGCAGGATCCCCGGCGGGATGCCCAGCAGGGTGCCCAGAAGGCCCGTCAGGCTGCTTTCCCTGAGCATCAGGGAGCGGATCTCCTTCTGATGATAGCCCAGCACCTTCAGGGTGGCGTAATCCCGGATGCGCTCGGTGAAATTCAGCAGGCCCATGTTATAGCAGATGACGAAGGCCAGCCCCAGGGCAGCGGCGCTCAGGATGGAGAAGGCGGTGGCGGTGGCATCCAGGATGGTCATGGTCTGGCTGTACTGGTCCGAGAGGTACTTGACAGTGTCCGCCTCCTCCATCTCGTCCAGCTGATGCAGGCAGCTGTCGGAGGCGTCCCGGATCAGCAGGGCGGTGACGGAAAAATCACCCTTCCGCAGCCGGCTCCAGGCTTCCTCGCTCATGAACAGGCCCTGGCCCACATTGGTGTCCGCAAAATCTCGGATCACCAGGGACACCGCCTCGGTATCCCCGGGCAGGATGATGCTGACGGTCTCCCCCAGGGAGATGCCCATCACCTGGGCCAGCTTCCGGCTGATGACCGCGCCCTCCTCCGGCAGGGTCATGATCTGCTGGTCGGCGGTGAGGTGGTAGATGGTCTGGTCCGCCTTCAGCACCGTCAGCGGGCAGGCGCGTTCCTCCTTCGAGCCACGCAGGGAGACGCTCTTTTCCATGACGCCCTCCACCACGCCGGCCTCCAGGCGGTTTTGATAGCTTTCCAGGGTGCCGCTCTTTGTGGTATCCAGATCCACCCGGAGCTCGTAGGTCAGGGTGCCTCCGTAATACTGGCCGATGAAGTAGGAAATGGATTCCTGCAGGCCGAAGGTGCAGATGATCAGCATGTTGCAGCAGATGATGCCCACCAGCATGATGGTGGTGCGGCCCTTGTTGCGCATCAGGTTGCGGATGATCATCTTGCTGTTGAAGCTCAGGCGGCTCCACAGGCTCTTCCAGCGCTCCAGCAGGATCCGGGTGCCGCTGCGGGGCGGCTTGGGCCGGAGCAGGTTGGCGGTGCACTCCCGGATGGTCTTCCGGAAGGTCAGGCGGCAGATGCCCAGGGACAGCAGCACGCAGAACCCGGTGATCAGCCAGGCCGGCAGGCTGATGTCTGCCCGGAGCATGTAGGGATAGCGGGAATTGTGGGTCACCATGGCCCACAGCACATCCGGCAGGGTGTAGCGACCCACCACCAGGCCGATCAGCGAGCCGATCACCGAGGGGATGATGGCGTACCAGCGGTAAAGGTGCCAGATCTGCCGGTCGCCATAGCCCAGGGACTTCAGCGTGCCGATCTGGGTGCGCTCCTTGGCGATCATCCGGGTCAGGGTGGACACCACGATCATGGCAGCCACAGCGAAGGCCAGCAGCGGGAACAGGTAGCTCAGCCCGTGGAACATCTGGGCATAGCTGCGGGCGGTGGATACGGTCTTCTGGGTCTTTTGGGTGATCACTAGGGCAGAGGGGATGGCGTCCTCGATGGCGGCGATCACGCCCGCTTCCTCCGCATCCTCCTCCAGGGTGACCAGCACGTTGGTATAGGGCAGGGCAGGGACGGCCTGGGAGGAGATCATCACGAAGCCGTAATGCTCAGGGTCCGGACGTACGTCCTTGCTGGTGATGGTATATTCGGCGCTCATGACCAGGCCCCGGATCACGAAGCTGATGTCCTGGCCGGAGACCCGCAGGGTCAGGGAATCCCCGGGCTCAAGCCCGTGGGCCTGGGCAAACTGCTCTTCCACCAGGCAGCCCCGGACATCGCTGGAATCCAGCAATTCCCCGGAGCAAAGATAGGGCTTGTTGATCTCCATGGCCCCTTCGTAGCACTCCAGGGCCACCTGGACGCCGCTGCCCAGCTCCGGGGTGTCCACCGTCAGGGAGGTGCGGGGCTGGATCTGGCTGACGCCGGAAATGTGCTTCAGCCGGGTCAGCTCCTGTCGCCCCAGGGTGGAGGCATTTACCCAGAGGTCCGCCAGGTTGCATTCCTCAAAATAGGTCTCCACGGTCTTGTCCATCAGCCGCCAGGTGCCGTCCAGCCCGGAGAACACCCAGGTGCCCAGGAAGCAAAGCAGGATCATGGCAATGAACTGCATGGCGCCGGACTTCATGTCCCGCAGGAGCTTTTTGCGCATCACCCTGCCGGATTTCGTTTTTACCATGTGATGTCCTCCACCCGGGCGGGATGCTCATTCACCGCAATCTCCTGAACGCCGCCGTTCCGCATGCGGATGATGCGGTTGCCCAGGGGCGCGATGGAGGCGTTATGGGTGATGATGACCACCGTGGTTTTGTAGTCCCTGCACAGCCGGGTCAGCAGCTCCAACACCTGCTCGCCGGTCTTGCTGTCCAGGGCGCCGGTGGGCTCGTCGCAAAGCAGCAGGGCCGGATTTTTGCACAGGGCCCGGGCAATGGAGACACGCTGCTGCTCGCCGCCGGAAAGCTGGGCGGGAAAATTGTTCATGCGGTGCTCCAGCCCCACCTGGGTGAGCACCTCTTTGGGATCCAGAGCCTTGGGGCAGACTTGCCGGGCCAGCTCCACGTTTTCCAGGGCGGTCAGGTTGGGCATCAGGTTATAGAACTGGAAGACGAAGCCCACATCCAGCCGGCGGTATTCCGTCAGCTGCCGGCCGCTCATGGCGGTGACCTCCTTGCCGCCCACGGTGATTTTTCCAGAGGTGGCCTTGTCCATGCCGCCCAGCAGGTTCAGCACGGTGGTTTTTCCGGCGCCGCTGGGTCCCAGGACAACGCAGAATTCGCCTTCCTCGATGCTGAAGGAAACATCGCTGGCCGCGTGGACCACCGTTTCGCCGGTCTGGTAGTCCTTGCAGACATTTTCAAAGGTGATATAGCTCATAAAGCCTCCTGTGACTGAATGAATTCAAACGGTCACAGCATATCATAAAGAGGGGGAATTGTCAATCCGCAGCGGGTTGCCTGAAATTGCCCGGGATGTGGCGCCTGAGAGGACGCGGCAATGAAAAAACTTTCCTCCGAAGGGGGGCTTGGGAGGGCGATCGGAAAGCCCTCCCAAGGTGGCTTGACTCCTCCTGCTACGCCGCCCTCTCAGGCGCTGCGGCGCCAGCTCTCCCAGAGGGAGAGCCAGGGGCTTAAGTTACTTAAAGCCTCCCTCTTTGAGGGAGGTGCCCCGAAGGGGCGGAGGGAGTTCCTGCTGCAGCTTGCAGATTGCTGCCGGTTTTACTCCCTCAGTCGCCTGACGGCGCCAGCTCCCTCGGAGAGGGAGCCTTTTGGT
>R11__coassemble_364_pt1 | contig 31154 bp, 29 predicted proteins | sample R11__metabat2_high_PE_049 | metagenome-assembled genome bin R11
GTCTCCCTATCAGCGTCCCACGGACACGGCGGGAGCGACCCAGGCACAGCCTGTGTCCACTCCCACCGAAGCCCCGGAGAAGACGACTGAGGCACCCCGCCGCCGCCGCCGCACCACGGACGACGAGGCATAATCTCCCAAGGTGAACCCAAACCCTTTCCGGCAGGCTTCGGTCTGCCGGATTTTTTTCTTCGGATTGAAGGGAAAAGCGGCGGAATCTCCTCCGGTTGTACTTGCGGAAACGAAAAAGCAATGCTATAATGTCAAATGGACTTGTGTCCACTTTGATTGTTGATTGAGGTGCGGAATATGCAGAATCGTACTCACAATTGCGGCGAGCTCCGTATGGACCATGTGGGCCAGCGGGTGCAGCTCTCCGGTTGGATGGAAAATGTCCGGGAGGTCAGCGGCAATCTGGCCTTTGTGATCCTTCGGGACTTTTACGGTACCACCCAGGTGGTGGTGGAGAGCGCCGACATGATGGCGCAGATCAAGGGGCTGAACAAGGAAAGCACCATTTCCGTTATCGGCACCGTGCGGGAGCGGGACAGCAAAAATCCCCGGATCCCCACCGGCGATATCGAGGTGGTACCCGAAAGCATCCAGGTGCTGGGCCGCTGCCGGTATAATGAGCTGCCCTTCCAGGTGAACCGCAGCCGGGAGGCGGATGAGGCCATTCGCCTGAAGTACCGCTACCTGGACCTGCGGAACCCGGATGTGAAGAAGAACATCATCATGCGCACCCAGGTGGTGCGGGCGCTGCGGGAGGCCATGTGGGCCCATGATTTCATGGAGATCACCACCCCCATCCTGACCGCCTCTTCTCCGGAGGGCGCCCGGGACTATCTGGTGCCTGCCCGGAAGCATCCCGGCATGTTCTATGCTCTGCCCCAGGCTCCCCAGCAGTTCAAGCAGCTGCTCATGACCTCCGGCTTTGACCGCTATTTCCAGATCGCTCCCTGCTTCCGGGATGAGGATGCCCGGGGTGACCGGTCTCCCGGCGAGTTCTATCAGCTGGATATGGAAATGGCCTTTGCCTCCCAGGAGGATGTGTTTGCGGTGCTGGAGGACGTGCTGCCCCCCATCTTCGCCAAGTACGGCAAATACAACATCGCCTCCACCGCTCCCTTCCGCCGGATCCCTTATCTGGAGGCCATGGAGACCTACGGCAGCGACAAGCCTGACCTGCGCATCGACCTGAAGGTGCAGGACGTGACCGCGCTGCTGGCAGACTGCGGCTTCGGCCCCTTCGCCGGGGAGGACACCGTGATCAAGGCCGTGCCCGTCACCGGCTTCACCTGCACCCGGAAGCAGATCGACAAGCTGTGCGCCGACACGGAGGTGATCTCCGGCAGCAAGGCCTACTGGTTCAAGATGGACGAGAAGGGCGAGCTGAGCGGCGGCATGGCCAAGTTCCTTCAGGAGAAGAAGGAGCAGATCATTTCCGCCCTGAACCTGACCCCCAACACCTTTGTGGCTCTGGCTGCGGGCAAAAAGACGGCCGCCCAGAAGACCGCCGGCGTGCTGGTGAAGCAGCTGGGCGCCCTGTGCCCGAACCACATGGACACGGAGCGGTATGAGTTCTGCTGGATCGTGGACTTCCCCATGTATGAGATCGGAGAGGAAAGCGGCGAGCTGGAGTTCTGCCACAATCCCTTCTCCATGCCCAATGGCGGCCTGGAGGCCCTGAAGGCAGCCCAGGAGGGAACCATCGATCCTCTGAGCATCACCGCCTTCCAGTATGACCTGGTGTGCAACGGCGTGGAGCTGTCCTCCGGCGCTGTGCGGAACCACGATCCCGAGATCATGATCGAGGCCTTCAAGCTGGTCCGCCTGGGCGAGGAGGATGTGAAGGCCAAGTTCCCGGCCATGTATAACGCCTTCTGCTACGGCGCGCCGCCCCATGCCGGCATCGCTCCCGGTGTGGACCGGATGGTGATGCTGCTGGCCGGCGAGGATTCCATCCGGGAGGTCATTCCGTTCCCCATGAACAAGAATGCCCAGGATGTGATGATGGGCGCTCCCTCTCAGGTGGAGCCCAAGCAGCTGGAGGAATTGCACATCGCCATCGTCAAGGACGAAAAAGAATAATTTGCGGCGCCTCTCATCGACCCTCGCCAGGGGAGGGAGAGGCGCTTTCCATGAAAGGAACAAGAAAATCAGCATGATGGAAAATCAGCAGACGCCCCGGGATTTCTGGACCCTGCCCAACGGCCTGCGGGTCATCGGCGAACGGCTGCCTTATCTGCGCAGCGTGTCCATCGGCGTGTGGCTACGGGTGGGCTCCATGATGGAGACACCGGAGGAAAACGGGCTGAGCCACTACCTGGAGCACATGGTGTTCAAGGGAACGGAAAAGCGCACGGCCCGGCAGCTGGCGGAGGAAATGGACGCGGTGGGCGGCCAGGTGAATGCCTTCACCGGGAAGGACTGCACCTGCCTGTATGCCAAGGTGATCGATGAAAACCTGAACCTGGCGGTGGATATCCTCAGTGACATGGCCATCCACGCTACCCTGGACCCCAAGGAATTCGAAAAGGAACGAGGCGTCATCCTGGAGGAGATCAACATCGACGAGGATTCCCCGGAGGATCTGGTGCAGGACCTGCTCAGCGAGGCCCAGTTCGGCAGCCAGTCCCTGGGCATGCCCATTCTGGGGCCGGCGGAAAAGGTGGCGGCCTATACCCGGGAGGATCTGTTTGCCTTCCGGGCCCGGCATTACCGCCCGGAGGATACGGTGGTGGCCCTGTGCGGCAACTACGACCCGGCCCAGGTGGAGGAGCTGATGAACCACTACTTCGGCGAGTGGCACAACCCCGGAGAGCGTTCCGTTATCCCTGCTGCCCATGTGCTGGATGGCCAGCTGCGGGTAAAGGAAAAGGACACGGAGCAGCTGCACCTGTGTGTGGGCTTCCCCGGTGTGGCCTTCGGCGGCGAGGGCGTGTGCTCTCAGGCGGCCCTCAGCAATCTGCTGGGCGGCGCCATGTCCTCCCGGCTGTTCCAGAGGATCCGGGAGGAGCTGGGCGTGGCTTACACGGTGTATACCTACCCCAACAGCTATGTGGGCTGCGGCACCTTCGCGGTGTATGTGGGCGTGTCTCCCAAAAACGGCCGCCGCACCCTGAAGGAGATCCGCCGGGAGCTGGACAAGCTGCTGGAGGGCGGCATCACGGAGAAGGAATTCCTGGATTCCCGGCAGCAGCTGCGCAGCGGCTATCTGCTTGGGCTGGAATCTCCCGGAGGCCGGATGCAGGCCATGGGCCGCAGGCTGCTGCTGCTGGAGAGGGCGGCCACCCAGGAGGAAACCATCCGCAGCATTGAGTCGGTGACCCGGGAGAGCATCATGGAGTATGCCCGTCAGGCCCTGTCCCACCCGGCCAGCCTTTCCGCCGCGGGCAAAACGGCAGGGGGCTATTCCCTGGAGGACTGGGCATGAACGAAAGGATCGTTTGCCTGGACATCGGCGACCGAAGGATCGGCGTGGCGGTGTCCGATGAGACCCGCACCATTGCCAGCCCGGTGGATCTGATCCAGCGGGTGGGCTTCGGGCCGGATGTGAAAAAAATCTGCGAGATCTGCCGGAAATATGATACCAGCCTGGTGCTGTCCGGCTGGCCCCTGAACATGGACGGAACCGCCGGCTTCCAGTCGGAAAAGGTGAAGGCTCTGTGCGACAGGCTGGAGGAGAACGGGCTGCGGGTGCTGTATCAGGATGAACGCCTGACCACCGTGACTGCCACCCGCTACTTGCTGGAGGACAACATGCACCGGGCGGACCGGAAGCAGAATGTGGACAAGGTATCCGCCGCGGTGATCCTTCGGCAGTATCTGGATTCCGGCTGCCCGGGACTGGCGGAGGAACCGCAGGAAGATGAGGCTGTGCTGGAGCTGGAGGATGAGAACGGGGAGACCATTCGCTTCCAGGTGCTGGCAGAGCTGGAAAAGGACGGCGGAAGGTACCTGGTGCTGTCTGCCATGGACAAGGAAGAGGACGACGAGGAAAACGGCGTCTTCTTCATGTCGGTGGAGGAGGATGAACAGGGAGAATTCTATGCCACGGTGGAGGACGCCGGGCTGGAGCAGGCCCTGTTTGAGGAATTCATGAAGCTGCTGACCCCGGAGAACTGAAGGAGGAAAGCAACATGGGCATTGTGGTGATCGGCGCGGTGTTTGTGGATATCAAGGGATACCCTCTGGCACCCTACATCCCGGCCGGACGAAATGTGGGCCGGGTGGAGCAGGTGCACGGAGGCGTGTGCCGGAACGTGGCGGAGGACATTGCCAATGTGGAGCTGCGTCCCACCTTCCTCAGCCTGGTGGATGACACCGGAACGGGCAAGGATGTGCTGGAGAAGCTCCGCAGCCACAAGGTGAACACGGACTACGTGCTCACGACCCCGGACGGCATGGGCACCTGGCTGGCGGTGTTTGACAACGACGGCGACGTGGTGGCCTCCATCTCCAAGCGGCCGGACCTGATGCCTCTGCTGGGTCTGCTGAAGGAAAGGGGAGACGAGATCATCTCCGGCTGCGACGGCGTGGCGGTGGAGTTTGACATGCCCGCTCCCATCTTGAAGCGCACCTTTGACCTGGCGGAAAAATACGGCAAGCAGGTGTATGCCGTCATCTCCAATATGAGCGTGGCGGTGAAGCGGCGGGACCTACTGAAGCGGGTGGGCTGCTTCGTGTGCAACCAGCAGGAGGCGGGCATCCTGTTCAGCGAGGACTATACCGGATACACGCCGGAAGACCTGGCCAAAACCATTTCCGAAAAAGCCGCCGCGGCCCAGATCAGCCGCATGGTGGTGACCATGGGCGGAGAGGGAGCCGTCTATACCGACGGCGAGGCTTCCGGCTTTGTGCCGCCTATCCCGGTGCAGGTCCGGGATACCACCGGCGCCGGGGACGCCTTCTTCTCCGGCGTGGCCATCGGCCTGACCTACGGAAAGACCCTGGAGGAGGCCTGCGCCATCGGTACCCGGCTGGCGGCCTCCGTCATCGTGACGCCGGAAAATGTATGCCCCAGGTTCCTGCCCAGCGAATTCGGCATTGAAGTGCCGGTGGAGGAAGCATGAAAAATCAATTAAAAAGATTTTTGGCCCTGCTGACGGTTCTCTGCCTGCTGCTGGGAAGCGCCCAGGCCAAGGAAAGCAAGGCCACGCCCACTCCGGCGCCCCTGGACATCGGTACGGAGATCAAGACGCCGCCGGAGCAGATCCAGCAGGTGCTGGATATTGCCTACAATGAATGGAGCACCCTGGCGGGCAAGCGCCTGAGCAAGTGCAACAAGTACACCGAGTGGCGGGGCAAGGGCGTCAGCTTTGGCTGGTGCGGCGGCTTCGTTACCTGGTGCATGATCCAGGCGGGAGTGGAGATGCAGACCCTGGCCAACACCCAGGAGGGCGAGGTCAGCGGGGTGGTGCACGTGAAGGAAGCCAGCGTTGGCAAGCTGCTCCGGGGCTACCTGATGATGAACCGCACCACCCGGATGCCCCAGCCCGGCTACCTGCTGATCTACGCTGTGCGCAAGAGCGCCAACAAGACCACGCATGTGGGCCTGGTATATGATGTGGAGGATCTGGGAAACGGAAAATACCGCCTGACCACCATTGAAGGCAACATGTCCAACCGGGTGAAGATGTACGTCCACGATTATGACATGAACGCGGAGGACTGGACGAAAAACCTGTCCGCCGTGCCCAAGGAGGAGCGCACCCAGGAGGAAAGCAGCTACTTCAACTACAAGCTGCAGGACGACAGCTGGTACGTGAACTGCTTCCTGATGCCCTGGGTGCCCTGAGAACCAGACCAAAGCCTGAGAGGAAAAGAAGAATGCGCTGCAGCTGCAAGGAATGCGGAACCTACATGGTCCAGGCGGACAGCGACAAGCTGGGCTGCGTTTGCCCGGACTGCGGCTACCGCTGCAATGATTGCCTGGGCACCAATACGGTTGTCAGCCGGGAGAGCCTGAAGGCCCTGGCGGAGGATCCCCGGTTTACGGCGGAGACCATTTTCCGGAATTTTATTGAGGAGGAGAATCCAGATGGCGATTGATACGCGAGTGACCCTGAGGAATGAGACCATGTATTGCATTTTTGTCCGGCAATTCACTCCGGAAGGCACCTTCGCCGCGGCGGAGCGGGAGCTGGACCGGGTGAAGGCCCTGGGCACGGACATCATCTGGCTGATGCCCATTCATCCCATCGGAAAGGTGCAGCGCAAGGGCAGCCTGGGCAGCCCCTATGCCAACCAGGATTATCGGGCGGTGAACCCGGAATTCGGCACCCTGGAGGATTTCATCCACCTGACGGAGGAGATCCACCGCAGGGGCATGAAGGTGATCATCGACGTGGTGTATAACCATACCTCCCCGGATTCCGTCCTGGTGAAGGAGCATCCGGAATGGTTCTACCACAAGGCGGACGGCAGCTTCGGCAACCACGTGGGGGACTGGACGGACATCATTGACTTGGATTATACCCAGAAGGGCCTGTGGCGCTACCAGATCGACACCCTGAAGTACTGGGCCCAGTGGGTGGATGGCTTCCGCTGCGACGTGGCACCCATGGTGCCGGTGGCCTTCTGGGCACAGGCCCGGGAAGAGGTGGCGCAGGTTCGGCCCGGCGCCCTGTGGCTCAGCGAATCCGTGCAGCCCATGTTCCACGATCATATGCGGTCTCTGGGGCTGACCTCCTATTCCGACGGAGAGGAATATCAGGCCTTCGACATGACCTATGAGTATGACATTTATGATGACTGGCTGGAGGCCCTGGAGAGCCAGGCGGGCCTGGACAATTACCTCCACCGGCTGAACCTGCAGGAGGGGCAGTATCCGGCGAATTACGTGAAGCTGCGTTTCCTGGAGAACCATGACCGGAGCCGGGCAGCCTTCCTGATCCCGAACCGGGAGGAGAGGCTCAACTGGACGGCGTTCAATGCCTTCAAGAACGGCATCATGCTCATTTACAACGGCCAGGAATTCAGCGCCGTGAACAAGCCCAGCCTGTTTGACAGGGATACCATGGAAAGGGATGGGGAAGACATTTCCCGGGTGCTGACAAAGCTCTCCGAGCTGCGCCGGGATGAGCTGTTCGCCAAGGGGGTGTTCCACTGCGTCTCCATGGGAGACGGCATCGTCTATGCGGAGCGTCGCTTCGGGGAGGACAGGCTGGCAGGCATCTTCTGCCTTCGCGGGAAGAAAAGGAGCATCCGTGTGCCTCTGGCGGAGGGCGTGTACACCGACCTGTTCACCGGAAAAAGCCTTCGCTGTGAGGAGGGCCGCATGAGCACGGAGGGCAATCCGGTGATCTTCCGGGCCAAAGGCAGCATGGGCTTCTTCGGATGAGGCGAGCGGCTCTTTTCCTGGCCCTGCTGGTGATGCTTTTGCCCTGCCTTGCCTCTGCCGTGACGGAGGACCAGGTGAGCGAGGCTGCCCTGGAGGCGATCCAGGACAGCCCGCCTGCCGGGAAACGCTTCGACCACAACACGGTGAGCGTGGTGGGTTTTCCCATCAAGGAGCTGGACAGACACCTGACAGGCAAGTGGTACTGCGTGCTGCCTGTGGACCTGAGCCGGGACGGCACGGAGCGGGTGCAGCTGGCGGTGGCCAACCAGTATTACTTCGGCTATGCTTACGTCACCGTGGAGGGCGATGAGGTGACCGTGACCATTGCCTATCCCAACGGCCGGATGACCGCCGAGGAGGAATGCATCGCCCTTTTCGCCGGCTGGTCGGACCTGACGGCGGAATATCTGGAGGACCCTGTGGGCAATATGGTCTCCGGAGCACCGGTGTCCATCACGGAGTCCCTGGACGGCGCGGAGGAAGCGCTGCTGTTCATCCGGAACACGGTGAGCTTCCGGCAGCCCTTCTACTCGGACCGGGTGAAGCTGCGCCGCTGGTGGCGGGGCACAGAGGACTGGAAGGCATACCTGGCGGAAAAACGGGAGCTGCTGAACCGGCTGATGGAAAGGTAACCCCCTGTTTTCCTGCTGCTTTTCCTTCACCCTTTTCTTGCAATTTATCGGTTTGTCCTTTATACTGGTACTGTTTTTGACGGAGGTGACAGGGACATGGCTTTTGACGGGCAGCTGACGGACAGGACCGGCTTGACCCAGGTCCAGGCTGAGGAGCTGCTTGCTGCAGGGAAAGGAAATGCCATCCACCAGGAGGAAGGAAATTCCGTCGGGCGGATCCTGCGCAGAAACCTGTTCACCTTCTTCAACCTGCTGAACCTGATCCTGGCGGTGGCGCTGCTGGCTGTGGGCTCCTATCGCAACATGCTGTTTCTGGGAACGGTGATCAGCAACCTGGTCATCGGCACCTTCCAGGAGCTGCGGCCAAGACACACCCTGCAGAAGCCGTCCCTGCTGAACATGCCCCAGGTCACGGTGCGCCGGGAGGGCGAGGAGAGAAAGGTCCGGTCCGATGAAACGGTGCTGGGGGATCTTGTGATCCTGCAGGCCGGGGATCAGGTCCCGGCGGACGCCCTGGTTGTTGAAGGCAGGGGCGCGGTGAACGAGGCCCTGCTGACCGGCGAGAGCGACGCCATCCGGAAGGCGCCGGGAGACGAACTGCTCTCCGGCAGCTATCTGACAGAGGGGCATATCACGGCCCAGCTGACAAAGGTGGGGGATGACAGCTATGCGGCCGGACTGACCCGCCAGGCCAAGGCCATCAGCCGTCCCAAGTCCATGCTTATGTCGGACATGAACCGGCTGATCAAGATGATCTCCGTGCTGCTGGTGCCGGTGGGGCTGATCCTGTTCCTGAAGCAGTATTTCCTGCATCAGAATCCCGTGAACCAGGTGGTGGCCAATGTGGCGGCTTCCCTGGTGGGCATGATCCCCAACGGGCTGATGCTGCTGGTTTCCGTGGCTCTGATGGTGGGCGTGATCCGGCTGGCGGGAAAGCAGACCCTGGTGCAGGAACTGTACGGCATCGAGACCCTGGCCCGGGCGGATACCCTGTGCCTGGACAAGACCGGCACCCTGACCACCGGGCAGATGAAGCTGGAATCCCTGATCCCCGTGGAGGGGACTGAGGAAGAAATGCGGCAGGATCTGGGGCGGTTCCTGGGAGCCTTCCGGGAAACCAACCTGACCAGCCAGGCGATTCTTCGGGCGATTCCGGCAACGCAGACCAGTGTGGAGGCGGTGATTCCTTTTTCCTCCGCCCGGAAGATGAGCGCTGCTTCCTTCGGAGACGGAACCCTGATGCTGGGTGCCCCCGGCTTTGTGTGGCAGGGAGACCTGCCGGAGGAGCTGCTTCAGCAGATCCGGGAGCAGTCGGCTCAGGGCTTCCGGGTGCTGCTGCTGGCCAAGGCCGAAGAAATGATCGACGGCGAGGTATGCCCCGCCCCCACAAAGGTACTGGGCCTGGTGGTGCTCTCCGATGAGCTGCGGCCCACGGCGGAGAAGACCCTGGCTTCCTTCCGGGAGCAGGGCGTGACTTTGAAAATCATCAGCGGCGATTCCCCGGACACGGTGGCTGCCATTGCCGGGCGGCTGGGTGTGCCGGGCGCCGAGCGCTGCGTGGATGTATCCACCCTGAAGGACGAGTCTCTGGAGGCCGCCGCCGATGCCTATACCGTGTTCGGCCGGGTGACGCCGGAGAGAAAGCGGATGCTGGTGGAGGCACTGAAGCGCAAGGGACACCGGGTCGCCATGACCGGCGACGGCGTGAACGACATTCCCGCCATGAAGGCGGCGGATTGCTCCATTGCCATGGCCTCCGGCTCGGACGCGGCCAGGCAGTCGGCCCAGCTGACCCTGCTGAATTCCGACTTTGCCTCCCTGCCCCTGGTGGTGGCCGAGGGACGGCGGGTGGTGAACAACACCACAAGAACCGCCTCCCTTTATCTGATGAAAACCCTGTATTCCCTGCTGCTGAGCCTGGTGATGATCCTTCTGCCCCTGAACTATCCCTTCCAGCCGATCCAGCTGACCCTGATCGCGGCGCTGACCATCGGCGTGCCCTCCTTCTTCCTGGCGCTTGAGCCCAACGGGGAGCCGATCAAGGAAGAATTCCTCAGGACCATCATCCGGAATGCGCTGCCCGGCGGCCTGGCAGTGACCCTTTCGGCCTGCGCGGCCATGGCCCTGGAGGCGGTGGGCTACGCCAACAGCGTTTGCTCCACCATGGCCACGGTTTGCGCCGGGATCGCCGGGATCGTGATGCTGTTTGAGGTGTGCCAGCCCATGAACAGGAGCCGGGCCATCATGCTGGGCCTGATGGCGGTGGGTATGGCCGGGGCCATGCTGATCTGGGGGAAATTCTTCTATGTGAACGTCCGCCTGCTTCCGGCCGAGCTGCTGGCGGCGGTGGCGGTGTGGTGCGTGCTATGCGGCGTGCTGATGGGGCTGTTCCGGAAATGGGCGGCGAAATCCAAGGGCAGGCTGCTGAACAAGCTTGGACTATAATCAAAGGAGGTGGCCTCCTGTGAGCGAGGAAACCAAAAAGAAAGGCCTTTTTGCCAGGCTGCGCCAGGGACTGTCCAAGACCCGGGGCAACATGACGGAAAAGGTCGATGACCTGGTGAAGGAAAACCGGAAGATCGACGAGGATTTTTATGAGGAGCTGGAGGACATCCTGCTGATGGCGGATTGCGGCGTCAAGGCCACGGACACCATCATGGAGGAGCTGCGGAGGCGGGTGAAGGCCGGCAACATGAAGGATGCCGGGGAAGCCCGGGCAGCGCTGAAGCAGATCATGGTGGAGCAGATGGACATTTCCCGGCCTCCGCTGAAGTGGCCCATGGTGATGCTGATGGTGGGCGTGAACGGCGTGGGCAAGACCACCACCATCGGCAAGCTGGCCCTGCGCTTCCAGTCCATTGGCCGCCGGGTGATGCTGTGCGCCGGAGATACCTTCCGGGCGGCGGCGGCGGAGCAGCTGACCATCTGGGCGGACCGGGCCCGGGTGCCCATCGTCAAGCATGAGGAGGGCGCCGATCCCGCGGCCGTGGTGTATGACGCCATTCAGGCCGCCAAGGCCCAGAGTGCCGATCTGTTGATCGTGGATACCGCCGGGCGGCTGCACAACAAGAAAAACCTGATGGATGAGCTGAACAAGATGCGCCGGGTCATCGACCGGGATTATCCTGAGGCGGATGTGCGGTGCATCCTGGTGCTGGATGCCACCACCGGCCAGAACGGCCTGGCTCAGGCCAAGGCCTTCAAGGAATTTGCCGAGATCGGCGGTATTATCCTGACGAAGCTGGACGGCACCGCCAAGGGCGGCATTGCCCTGGCCATCCGGCAGGAGCTGGAGGTGCCGGTGTGGTACATCGGCGTGGGCGAGGGCATTGATGATCTGCAGCCCTTCAACGCCAAGGACTTTGTGGAGGCGCTGTTCTGATGCCGCCCCTGACTTCGTATCACGCCGAGCTGGATTATGCTTACGCTCCCGGGGTATTCCCTTCCATGGAATGCCTGCTCCACCGTCCGGAGACGGCCAGAAGGCTGCTGCTCCACAGCAGGGCGGCTGGCACGGAGGGCGCGGAAAAGCTGACCGCCCTGGCCCGGCAAATGAATATCCGGGTGGAAGAGGCGGACAAGGCCCTGGCCCGGATCTCCGGCAAGGAGAACTGCTTTGCCGCGGTGGTGTTCGGCAAGTTCCAGGATCCGCTGCGGAAGGACAGGCCCCATGTGGTGCTGCATCATCCCTCCGACAGCGGAAATGTGGGTACCATCCTGCGCACGGCTCTGGGCTTTGGCATCGAGGATGTGGCCCTGATCCGTCCCTGCGTGGATCCCTTCGATCCCAAGACGGTGCGGGCCAGCATGGGCAGCCTGTTCTCCCTTCGCCTGCGGGTCTATGAGGATTTTCAGCAATATCGGGAGGAATTCCCGGAGCGGACGCTGTACCCCTTTATGCTGGACAGCTCCCGCAGCCTGCCGGAGGTGCTTTCCGGCGACCTGCCTGAGCGGTGGTCTCTGATCTTCGGCAACGAGGGAAGCGGTTTGCCCAAGGAATTCGCCGGGATGGGGCAGGCGGTGCGCATCCCAAGCAATGAGAAAATCGATTCCCTGAACCTCAGCATTGCTGCGGCCATCGGGATTTACGGTTTCATGGAAAAGCAAAATCAATAAGACAGGAGTGCTTGACTGATGGAATATCGTGTGGGTATCGTGGGCGCCACCGGCATGGTGGGACAGCGCTTTATTTCCCTGCTGCAGGGTCATCCCTGGTTCAAGATCACCGCGCTGGCGGCTTCCGCCCGCAGCGCCGGCAAGAAGTATGCCGAGGTGATGGAGGGCCGCTGGGCCTTTGACTGGGAGATCCCCGAGAATGTGCGGGACATGGTGATCCTGGACGCCGCGGATGTGGATGCTGTGGCGGAAAAGGTGGACTTCGTGTTCTGCGCCGTGGACATGAAGAAGGACGAGATCCGGGCCCTGGAGGAGAGCTACGCGAAGCACGAGGCGCCGGTGGTCTCCAACAACAGCGCCTGCCGGGGCGTGAAGGACGTGCCCATGGTGGTGCCGGAAATCAACGCGGATCACATCCGGGTGATCGAGGCCCAGCGGAAGCGCCTGGGCAGCAAGTATGGCTTCATCGCCGTGAAGCCCAACTGTTCCATCCAGAGCTATGTGCCCGCCCTGACGCCCCTGCTGGATTTTGAACCCGAGAAGGTAAGCGTGTGCACCTACCAGGCCATCTCCGGCGCCGGCAAGACCTTCAAGACCTGGCCTGAGATGGTGGACAACGTGATCCCCTACATCGGCGGCGAGGATGAGAAGAGCGAGCAGGAGCCCCTGAAGCTGTGGGGCCATGTGGAGAACGGCGAAATCGTGAATGCCACGGAGCCGGTGATCTCTGCCCAGTGCCTGCGGGTGCCTGTGGCGGACGGCCACATGGCGGCCGTGTCCGTGTCCTTCCGGAAGAAGCCTACCATGGAGCAGATCCTGGAGCGGTGGGCCAATTACGAGACCGAGGCCCAGCGGCTGAACCTGCCCAGCGCTCCCAAGCCCTTCGTGCAGTATTTTGAGGATCCGGCCCGTCCCCAGACCCGGCTGGACCGGGACTTCCAGGGCGGCTTCGGCGTGTCCATCGGCCGGCTGCGTCCTGACAGCATCTTCGACTACAAGTTTGTGTGCCTGAGTCACAACACGGTGCGGGGTGCCGCCGGCGGCGGAATCCTGACCGCCGAGCTGCTGTGCGCCAAGGGCTACATTCAGGCGAAATAAGGAGAATGAGGGATATGAACGGCTTGTTTCAAGGCTGCGCTACGGCGCTGATTACGCCCTTCAAGAACGGCTCGATCGACTGGGACGCGCTGGATCAGCTGGTGGAGAGCCAGATCGCCGCGGGGATTTCCGCCCTGGTGGCGGCCGGCACCACCGGCGAGCCTGCCACCATGACCTGGGAGGAGCACATCGCTGTGATCCGCCGGGTGGTGGAGGTGACCAACCATCGGATCCCCGTGATCGCCGGCACCGGCTCCAACAGCACCCTGGAGGCCATGGAGGCGGCAAAGCAGGCGGAGGCCATCGGTGCCGATGCCCAGCTGCTGGTGACTCCCTACTACAACAAGACCAGCCAGGCGGGGCTTGTGGCTCACTTCACCGCGGTGGCGGACTGCAGCAGTCTGCCGGTGTATGTGTACAACGTGCCCTCCCGCACCGGCATCAACATCAGCCCGGCGGCCCTGAAGCAGATCGTTTCCCACCCGAAGGTGGTGGCCGTGAAGGAAGCCAACAGCGATGTGGCCCAGGCCATGGAAAAGCTGCGCCTGTGCGGCAGCGACGCCGTGTTCTATTCCGGCAATGATGACCTGGTGCTGCCCCTCATGGCCTGCGGCTACCAGGGCGTGATCTCCGTGGTCAGCAACGTGATGCCGGAGGAAATGGTACGCATGACCTCTCTGGCCCTGAAGGGCGACAACAAGGGCGCCGCGGAGATCCAGCTGCGGCTGATGCCCTTCATTAACGCCCTGTTCTCCGAGACCAGCCCCATCCCCGTGAAGGCGGCCATGGCCATGCTGGGCCGCTGCCAGGAGGAGCTGCGGCTGCCTCTGGTGCCCATGCAGGAGGCCACCCGGGCCAACCTGGTGAACGTGATGCGGGACCTGGGCCTGCTGTAACCGGACGCGGGAGAAAGGAAAAGACAGCATGAAGATCATTATCGGCGGCGCTCTGGGACACATGGGCCGGGAGGTGGCTGCCCAGGCGAAGAGCCAGGGCCATGACATCCTCTTTGGCATCGATGCGGCCCAGGGCCAGGCGGATTTCCCGGTGTATCCCTCCTTTCAGGAAGCCCCTCAGGTGAAGGACGCGGTGATCGTTGATTTCTCCCGGCCTGAGCTGCTGGACGGCCTGCTGCGGTATGCCCTGGCCAACGGAGCTCCGGCTGTGCTGGCCACCACCGGCTACAGCGAGGAGGAGCTGAAGCGGATCGATGCCGCGGCGGAGCAGATCCCCGTTTTCCGCAGCTACAACATGTCCCTGGGTGTGGCGGTGCTGTGTGCCCTGTGCAGGAAGGCAGCTGCCATTCTGGGGGACGGCTATGACGTGGAGATCGTGGAGGCCCATCACCGGCGGAAGGTGGATGCCCCCAGCGGAACGGCCGTGATGCTGTACAACGCGGTGAAGGACGCCTACGACGAGCCCCGCACCGCCCAGTATGGCCGCAGCGGCAAAAGCTGCAAACGCACCGACACCGAGATCGGCATGCACTCCCTTCGGGGCGGCACGGTCATCGGCGAGCATCAGGTTTCCTTCCTGGGCACCTATGAGCGGGTGCAGCTGAGCCACAGCGCCGAGAGCCGGGCCCTGTTCGCCTCCGGCGCGCTGCGGGCGGCAGACTTCCTGAAGGATCAGAAGCCGGGCCTGTACAACATGGATGCCCTGGTGGGAGACATTTAAAAGGACAAAACCTACTCCGGACGGCGCCGAACCGTCCGGAGCTTTCGGATTTTATGCTTTCTTGTCAAAGAAATTCGACTTTTGTTCTTCTGCGGTGGGCAACCGGGCGAAATTAGCCATTGCAATTCCGGAGAAAATCCTGTATACTGATAAAGCAGTTATCCTGCGGGAGGAGGCTGATGATCAGCTATGGAAAGCAAGATCAAGAATGAGATCGGTACCATTTACATCGCTGACGATGTGATGCTGAAGGTCGTGGGCTACGCCGCCCTGGAGTGCTACGGTATCGTGGCCATGTCCAGCAAGCGGGCGAAGGACGGCTTTGTGGAGTGGCTGGGCCGTGAAAACCTTTCCAAGGGCGTGCAGATCCGGAATGTGGGCGAAATGCTGGATGTGGATCTGTTCATCATTGTGGAATACGGCGTCTCCATCTGCGAGGTCTGCCGGACCATTTCCGAGACCGTGCGTTATAAGCTGGAAAGCATGACTGGCGTCAAGGTCCGCAAGATCAATATTTCCGTGGAAGGAATCCGGGTGCAGTAACGGCTCCCGGTCCTTTACGTGTGCTTGAACGGAGGATAGTCTCTTGATTCAGTATGATTCTATCGATGGCCTGCTGCTGCGGGACATGGTCCTGGCAGGTACGGCCCTGCTGGAGAAGAACCGTGAAGCGGTGGATGCCCTGAATGTTTTCCCGGTGCCCGACGGTGACACCGGCACCAACATGACCCTGACCATGCAGAGCGCCTGCCGCGAGGTCTCCAGCAAGGAGTTCCTCCGGGCGGATGAAGCTGCCGCTGCCCTGGCCAAGGGTGCGCTTCGGGGTGCCAGAGGCAATTCCGGCGTGATCACCTCCCAGCTGTTCCGCGGCTTCTCCAAGGCTGTGGCCGGCATGGAGCGGATCACCCCTGAGCAGTTCGCCGCCGCCCTGAAGAAGGGCGCTGAGCTGGCCTATAAGGCTGTGATGAAGCCCAAGGAAGGCACCATCCTGACGGTGGCCCGGGTCATTGCCGAGGACGCCATCAAGCAGGCCGCGGCAGCCCCCACTGACTACGACGGTCTGATGAACGTGATGCTGAAGAGCGGCGAAGCCATCCTGAAGAAGACCCCTGACATGCTGCCCGCTCTGAAGGCCGCCAACGTGGTGGATTCCGGCGGACGGGGCCTGCTGTGGATCTACACCGGCTATGCCGCGGTGATCCGGGGCGAGGACATCAATGCCCTGCTGCTCTCCGCAGGTGATGAGGCCGGGGAAGAGGCGGAGGACCCGGATGATCTGGACAAGATCAACTTTGACTACTGCGTCCGCTTCTCCATTCAGAACTTCGGCGAGGATATCACCGAGAGCGACCGGGATTCCTTCCGCCGTCGCCTGAAGCGGATCGGCGATTCCGTGCAGGTCACCGGCGATCTGGAGTGCACCAAGGTGCATGTCCACACCGACAATCCCGGTGACGCCCTGCAGTTTGCCATCGACCTGGGCGAGGTGGTGGACATCACCATCGAAAACCTGGGGGCCAAGAAGCGGGCGCTGGCGGCTGCGGCCGAGGCGGAGAAGAAGGCGGCAGAAGAGGCGGAAAAGCCCCGGAAGCCCTATGGCATGGTGGCCGTTTCCCTGGGCCAGGGCTTCTCTGACATCTTCCGTGAGCTGACGGTGGACAGCATTGTGGAGGGCGGCCAGACCATGAATCCCTCCACGGATGACATTCTGAGCGCCATTGAAGGCGTGAATGCCGACTGCGTGTTCGTCTTCCCCAACAACGGCAATGTGGTGCTGGCTGCCGAGCAGGCCGCCAAGATGGCCACCCGGAAGGTGTATGTCATCCCCACGAAGAACGTGGCCATGGGCATCGCCGCCGCGGTTTCCTTCCAGCCGGACGCCGCTCCGGAGGAGAACGTAGCCCTGATGTCCGAGGCCTCCGAGCATGTGAAGACCGCCACCCTGACCTACGCGGTGCGGGACAGCGAGTACGATGGCGTGCAGATCAAGCAGGGTGACATCATCGGCCTGCACAACGGTAAGATCGAATTCTCCGGCCAGGACGTGGAGCAGGTGGCCATGAACGTGATGGACGCCATCGTGGACGAAGAGGCGGAGCTGATCACCGTGTATTACGGCGCAGATGTGACCAAGGAGGATGCGGAGGCCCTGACCGCCACCGTATCCGAGCGGTATCCCGACTGCGACGTGGAGTGCCACATGGGCGGCATGCCCCTGTATTACTACCTGATTTCGGTGGAATAAGAAATGCAGCTGTCAGAATTGAAGGGCCTGGGCCCCACAAGACTGAAAACACTTTGCGCAATGGGCATCAGCTCATTGCGCGATCTTTTATACTTCCTTCCTCTTCGCTACGAGGATATGACCGGGCCGGTTTCCTGCGGGAATACGGCCGTTGGCATGACCTGCCTGGTGCAGGCCAGGGTGGCGAGAGAGCCGAAGCTTTCCCGGTACGGCAAGCTGACCCGGGTGACCTGCGCCCTGGAGGATGAAACCGGAAAGCTGCCCCTCATCTGGTTCAACCAGCCCTGGATGATGCGCTAGCTGACGGTGGGCGACACGGTCATGCTGTACGGCCGGATCGGGGATAAGAACGGACGCCGGGTACTTCAGAACGGCCGCCCGGTGACCGAGCCCCACATTGAGTCGGTGTACAGGGCAATCCCCGGGATTCCCGCAAAATCCTTCCGGGAGCTGGTGCGCCAGGCCCTGGAGCACCTGGAGGAATGCTGCCCGGAGACGCTGCCTGCCGCCCTGCGGATGCGCCACAGCCTGTGTGATCTGGGCTATGCCCTGCGTCAGGCGCATTTTCCGGACTCCTTTGAGAACCTGAAGCTTGCCAGGCGCCGGCTGGCCTTTGAGCAGATGCTGCTGTATCAGGCCGCGCTGGGAGTGGCTCGGGGCGGCCGGGGAAGCAGCTTCCCCATGGAGATCCCGGAAAACGCCTGCGAAGCCTTCTGGCTCCGGCTGCCTTTTCCACCCACCGGGGCCCAGAGGCGGGTGCTGGAGGAGATCGCGGAGGACATGCGGCGGGATACTGCCATGAGCCGGATGGTACAGGGGGATGTGGGCAGCGGCAAGACGGCCCTGGCCTTCGGTGCCATCTGCCTGTGCCACGGTGCCGGCTTTCAGGCGGCCATGATGGCCCCGACGGAGATCCTGGCCCGGCAGCACTATGAATCCGCCAAAACCATGCTGGAGCCTATGGGCATTTCCTGCTGCCTGCTGACCGGCAGCACCCGGACAAAGGAGCGCCGGGAGGTGCTTGCTGCCCTGGAGGACGGAAGCTGCGGAGCGGTGTTCGGCACCCATGCCCTGATCAGTGAGGGCGTACGTTATGGCCGCCTTGGCCTGGTGATCACGGATGAGCAGCACCGCTTCGGGGTGAACCAGCGCACCATGCTCCAGCAGAAGGGAGACAGGCAGGGCGCTATGCCCCATGTGCTGGTGATGTCCGCCACGCCCATTCCCAGAAGCCTGGCCCTGGTGCTGTACGGCGATCTGGATATTTCTGTGGTGGATGAGATGCCCCCGGGGCGGAAGCCGGTGCAGACCCGGGTGGTCCCTGAGGAAAAGCGGAGCGATATGTACGCCTTTCTGCGCCGTGAGGTGGAGCAGGGACGGCAGGCCTATGTGGTGTGTCCGCTGGTGGAGGAAAGCGAGGCCCTGGAGGATGTCCGCTCCGCCAAAGAGACCTTTGAGGAATTGCGAAAAAACGGGCTTTCAGGGCTTCGGGTTGGCCTGACCTGGGGCAGCCAGCCGCCGGAGGAAAAGGCAGCCCTGCTCCACAGCTTTTCGGCGGGAGAAACAGATGTGCTGGTCTCCACCACGGTGATCGAGGTGGGGGTGAACGTGCCCAATGCCACGGTGATGGTCATCGAGGATGCGGACCGCTATGGCCTGAGCCAGCTGCACCAGCTTCGGGGCCGGGTCGGAAGAGGCGAGGCGGAAAGCTGGTGCTTCCTGGTCACCTCCGGCAGGGAAACGGAGCGGCTGCAGGTGCTGCGCAAGACGAACGATGGCTTTGAGGTGGCAAGAAAGGACCTGGAGCTGCGGGGCCCGGGAGATCTGCTGGGCACCCGGCAGTCCGGAGAAGCCCTGAACGGCTTCCTGCTGGATGGGGATGTTCGCCTGCTGGATGAAGCCTGCCGCTGCATGAAGGAGCTTCGGAGCGATCCGGCCCTGGCAGAGGAAAGGCAGCAGGTGGAGAGCAGGGCGGCAGACTGGATGGAGGGAAAAAGCGTGGCCCTGAACTGACCGCTTCCGTCATCCGGATTTCACCAAAGGGTTGACAGAAAATGCCGGAATTTGCTTTTCGCTCTTGCAAGGTGATTCCGGCTGTGGTAAGATAAACATCGGTTTTTGCGTAATTGTACGGAAGGAGAGCGGCTCCTGATGAGTGAACCCTGTATCACGGTCCGGGATGTTTCCTTTACTTATGAAGAGGCTCCCGCGCCTGCCCTGAAGCATGTGAGCCTGGACATCCGCCCGGGAGAATTTGTGGCGGTGCTTGGGCATAACGGCTCGGGAAAATCCACCATGGCCAAGCTGCTGAACGGCCTTTATGTACCCACGGAGGGAACGGTGACCGTCTGCGGCTTTGACACGGCGGAGGATGAGCATGTGCTGGACATCCGCCGCAGGGCCGGCATGATCTTCCAGAACCCGGATAACCAGATCGTGGCCTCTGTGGTGAAGGAGGATGTGGCCTTCGGGCTGGAAAACCTGGCGGTTCCCACAGAGGAAATGCTGCCCAGGATCGAATCCGCCCTGGCTGCGGTGCATATGAGCGAGTTTGCCGAAGCGGCGCCTCACATGCTTTCCGGCGGACAGAAGCAGCGGGTGGCCATTGCGGGCATCATCGCCATGGAGCCCAGCATCATCATTGCGGATGAATGCACTGCCATGCTGGATCCCTCCGGCCGCCGGGAGGTGCTGGACACGGTGGAGCGCCTGAACAAAACCAAGGGTATCACGGTGGTGTGGATCACCCACTTTATGGAGGAAGCGGCCGAGGCGGACCGGGTCATCGTCATGTCGGATGGCCAGGTGGTGCGCCAGGGCCCGCCCCGGGAGATCTTCGACCAGGTGGAGGAGCTGCGCTCCCTTCAGCTGGATGTGCCCCATATGGCGGAGCTGGCCGCAGAGCTGCGTCAGGCAGGCATGCCCCTGCCCGGCGGCATCCTGACGGTAAAGGAAATGGCGGAGGAGGTGGAAAAGCTGCTATGCCCATCGAAGTAAAGGACCTGTGCCATGTGTATTCCCCGGGCAGCCCCTTCGCGGCCACGGCGGTGGACCATGTCTCCTTCAAAATCGAGGACGGGGAATTTATCGCCATCATCGGCCACACCGGCTCCGGCAAGTCCACCCTGGTGCAGCACCTGAACGGCCTGATCCAGCCCACCTCCGGCATGGTATTGGTGGATGGGGAGGACCTGAACGCCGACAAGGCGCAGCGCCGCCGCATCCGCAGCAAGGTGGGCCTGGTGTTCCAGTACCCGGAGTATCAGCTGTTTGAGGAAACAGTGGCCAAAGACATCGCCTTCGGGCCGAAGAACCAGGGGCTTTCTCAGGATGAGATTGACGGCCGGGTCCGGGAGGCCATGGCGGCGGTTCATCTGGACTACGACAGCTGCGGGGGCAAAAGTCCCTTCGACCTTTCCGGCGGACAGATGCGCCGGGTAGCCATCGCCGGTGTGCTGGCCATGAAGCCCAAAATCCTGATCCTGGACGAGCCCACCGCGGGACTGGACCCTATGGGAAGGGAAAGCATCCTGACCATGGTGCGTGAGCTGCACGCCGCCGGAACCACGGTGATCATGGTGAGCCACAGCATGGACGACGTGAGCCGCCTGGCGGATCGGCTGATCGTGATGAGCCGGGGCAAGCTGATCTCCGACCGGACGCCGGCGGAGGTGTTTGCCCAGGTGGAAATGATGGATTCCATCGGCCTGGGCGTCCCTGAGGCCGGGCGGCTGATCTGGATGCTGCGGCAGAAGGGGATCGACCTGCCGGAAAACATTTATACCCAGGCAGGAGCCAGAGACGCCCTGCTGGAGCGCTGGCAGGAGGTGCAGGGAAAATGATGAACATCACCCTCGGCCAGTACTATCCCACGGACAGCCCCATTCACCGCCTGGATCCCCGGATGAAGATCCTGCTGACGGTCATGATGATCGTGGCTGTGTTTATGGTGCATACCCTGGCGGGCTACCTGCTGATCCTGGCCTTTGTGTACGCAGCCTCCCGGTGCGCCCACGTGCCCTTCAAGCTGCTTTTGAAGGGGCTGAAGCCGCTCCGGCTGATCATTATCCTGACCTTCTTCCTGAATCTGTTCTTCAGCACGGGAACGACGGTGCTCCTGCAGCTGGGCTCGGTGAAAATCACCCGGGAAGGCCTGCTCATGGCCGTGCACTATTCTTTGCGGCTGATGTTCCTGGTTCTGGGCACCAGCCTGCTGACCCTGACCACCAGCCCGGTCTCTCTGACGGATGGTCTGGAGGTGCTGCTGTCTCCCCTGAAGAAGATCCACTTCCCGGCCCATGAGCTGGCCCAGATGATGACCATTGCCCTGCGCTTCATTCCCACCCTGATGGAGGAAGCGGACAAGATTATGAAGGCCCAGATGGCCCGGGGCGCTGACTTTGAGACCGGCAACCTGATTGCCAGGGCCAAGGCCATGGTGCCTCTGCTGGTGCCTCTGTTCGTGTCCTCCTTCCGCAGGGCGGCTGACCTGGCCAATGCCATGGAAGCCCGCTGCTATCACGGCGGCGAGAACCGCACCCGGCTGAAGGTGCTGCGGATGACGAAAAACGACTGGATTGCCTTTGCCTGCGGCTGCGGCCTGATCGGGCTGATCGTGGCGGAGGGCATCCTGCTGGGCGGGGTGATCCCGTGAGCGATGCGGGACAGAAGATCCTTTGCACGGTGGAATATGACGGCACAGGCTACGCCGGCTGGCAGCGGCAAAGCAATGCCCTGGCGGTGCAGCAGGTGCTTTAGGAAGCCCTGACCCGGTGCTGCGATGAGGAGATCACCATTGTCGGCGCCAGCCGGACGGACGCCGGTGTGCATGCCCTGGGGCAGGCCTTCATGTTCACCACCTCCAGCCGGATCCCGCCGGAAAAATATCCCTTTGTATTGAATACCATGCTTCCTCCGGATATCCGGGTCCACACGGGCCGCCGGGTGCCGGAGGAGTTTCATGCCCGGTTCATGACCTGCGGGAAATGCTACACCTACCTCATCCTGAACCAGCGCCACGGCAGCGCCCTTCGGCGGAACACCCACCTGCATGTGCCGGTGCCTCTGGATGCCGATCGCATGCTTCAGTCCGCGCAGCTCCTGTTAGGCAAACACGACTTCGCTGCCTTTCAGGCCAGCGGCGGCACGGCGAAGACCACGGTGCGCACCATCCGCAGCGTGAATCTGCACAGAAGCGGCAGCGAGCTGACGCTGATCCTGGAGGGCGATGCCTTCCTGTATAACATGGTGCGGATCATTGCGGGAACCCTGGTGGAAATCGGCCAGGGACGCAGGCGGGAGGACGCTTTCCTGCGGGCCTTTGAGACCGGCAGCCGCCTGGAGCTGGGGGTGACGGCGCCGCCCCACGGTTTGGAGCTGACCCGGGTGGATTATCCCCCGGAGGCCTTCACGGTGCCGGAGGAGATCCGCTGGCATGAGGAAAATCCCTTTTCCATGGACTGACGGATCGATCGGGAGGAATTATGCTTCGTCTTTCAAACCTGTCCCTGTCGCTGGATTACACCGAGGAGGACCTGCGGAAAGCCGCCATGTCCCGGCTGAAGCTGAAGCCGGAGGAGCTGACGGCTGTCTCTCTGGTGAAGCGCTCTGTGGATGCCCGGGACAAGGCGGATGTGCACTTCGTGGTTTCCATTGACTGCACGGTGCGGAATGAGGCGGCTGTGCTGAAGCGGCTCCGGAAGGGGATCGCCCAGCCGGTGAACAAGCCCGCTGCCCTGAAGCTGCCGGTCTCCCGGTTCGCTCGACGGCCGGTGGTGGTGGGCGCGGGGCCTGCCGGGCTGTTTGCGGCTCTGATGCTGGCAAGCGCCGGAGCCAGGCCGATCCTGATCGAACGGGGACAGCCGGTGGAAAAGCGCTCTCAGGATGTATCTGCCCTGATGGAGCAGGGAACGCTGGATCCGGAAAGCAATGTGCAGTTCGGTGAGGGCGGTGCCGGTGCTTTTTCGGACGGAAAGCTGACCACGGGCATCAAGAGCCCCTACCAGCGCACGGTGCTGGAAACCTTTGTTGCCTACGGTGCCCCGGAGGAGATCCTGTGGGAGCAGAAGCCCCACATCGGCACAGACCGGCTGAAGGGCGTGGTGGCCTCCATGCGCCGGGAAATCCTGAGCCTGGGCGGTGAGGTGCGTTTCTCCACCCGCCTGACCGGGCTGATCACCCGTGGCCATCGTCTGGAGGGCATCCGGGTGACGGCGGAGGGCCGGGAAGAGGAGCTGCTGACGGACACGGTGCTGCTGTGCATCGGCCATTCGGCAAGGGACACCATGCAGGCCCTTTTCCGGGATGGGGTGGTAATGCAGCCCAAGCCCCTGGCCATCGGCGTGCGCATTGAGCACCCACAGAGCCTGATCGACCGCAGCCAGTACGGACGCTTCGCTGGTCATCCCAGGCTGAAGGCGGCTCCCTATAAGCTGGCAGTGCACACCCCGGATGGCAGAGGCGTATACACCTTCTGCATGTGCCCCGGCGGACTGGTGATCCCGGCGGCCAGCCAGCCCGGCGGCGTGGTGGTGAACGGCATGAGCAACTATGCCCGGGATGGGGAGAATGCCAACGCGGCTGTGCTGGTGGGGGTTCGCCCGGAAGATTTCGGGGATGATCACCCGCTGGCGGGCTTTGTATGGCAGCGAAGCATTGAGCAGGCAGCCTTCCGGGCAGGCGGCGGGGATTTTCTGGCACCGGCCCAGCGGGTCGGGGATTTCCTGGCAGACCGGGCTTCCCAAGGCTTCGGCCAGGTGACGCCCAGCTACCGTCCCGGGGTCACACCGGCGGATCTGCGGGCCTGCCTGCCGGAATTCGTGGCGGAAAACCTGAAGCTGGGCATCCGCATGATGGACGGCCAGCTCCACGGCTTTGCCATGGAGGACGCGGTGCTCACCGGCGTGGAGACCCGGTCGTCCTCTCCCGTGCGCATCCCCAGGGATGAAAACGGCATGGCGGAGCTGGAAGGCCTTTTCCCGGTGGGAGAGGGAGCCGGCTTTGCGGGCGGCATCGTGTCCGCCGCGGTGGACGGAATCCGGGCGGCGGTATCCGCCCTGCAACGGGCGGAAGCCTGAGGAAGGAGCAGCCGTATGACAATCCGGCTTGCAAAGGCAAAGGATCTTCCCGCGGTGGCTTCCATCTACGAAGCCATTCATGATGAAGAGGAAGCCGGGCGCACCCATACCGGCTGGCAGCGGGGCGTTTATCCCACAGAGGAAACAGCCCGGCGGTCCCTGCAGCGGAATGAGCTGTATGTCCTGGAAGAGAACGGACAGGTGCTGGCTGCCGGCCGGATTAACCGGGAGCAGGTGGATGTTTACGCGACCATACCTTGGGCGCATCAGGCGGATGAGGTGCTGGTGCTGCATACCCTGGTGGTGCATCCCGCCGCAAAGGGGAAGGGCTGCGGCAAGGCATTCGTCCGGTACTATGAGGAGCTGGCCTTGGCGCAGGGGATTCACGAGCTGCGCATCGATACCAACGAAAACAATACCGCGGCCCGCGGACTGTATAAGGCTCTGGGCTGGGCGGAGCGGGGCATCGTGCCCTGCGTGTTCAATGGGATCCCCGGGGTGGGGCTGGTCTGCCTGGAAAAATACATGGGCTGAAAAAATGAAAATTGATGCCTGAAAATACATGAAAATCTCTTTTCAAATAAAGAAATTTTGTGTATAATAGGCCTGACGATAAATCAGGAGGGAAGACCTATGGCCGACTTCAGCAGCACCACCAAATTCACCCCCATCCAGGAAAGCGACAACGAGGCCAGGGAAATTCTGCTGTCTGTCTACGCGGCGCTGCAGGCCAAGGGCTATGATCCCATCACCCAGCTGGTGGGCTACATCATTTCCGGCGATCCCACCTATATCACCAGCCACAACCAGGCCCGGAGCATGATCTGCCGCCTGGAGCGGGACGAGATCCTGGAGGAGCTGGTAGGCTTTTACCTGCAGGAGCACAGCAAGTAAATTTACAAAAATGTGCGGAGAATGTTGCAAATTCTCTTGACATTGTAACATTTTCGTAATAGAATGGAGATGGAAGACCCGAATTGGGTGTTTCGTCTCCATTTTTGTATTGAGTCCGGGATATTCCCATATCCAGCCTGAGGTGATTGTGATGATGAAGAGCCATTGGATGCGACTGCTGGCAGGTATGCTGTGCCTGACCCTGTGTCTGAGCCTGATTGTCCTGCCGGGGAAGGAGGCGGCCTACGCCACCGGTTCCTACGGCATTGTGACCCTGCAGGGGGTCCGGGTGCGTCTGGAGCCCAGCCAGAGCGCCTTCTACAATGACAAGCTGAACCCCGGCGATGTCGTGTCCATCATCGACATGAGCTGGAACGCCAAGGAAAGCTATGCCGCCTACTACCACGTGAATTACACGGTGGTGAATTCCAGCGGCAACACGGTGAACCGGGAGGGCTACATCCTGGGCACCTGTATGCGGGAGATGACCACGGAGGAAGCCGCGGCCTACGAAGCCAGCGGAACCATCCCCGGCGGCCAGACCTCCACCACCTCCACGTCCTCCTCCACCGGAACGGCCGTGTCCGGCGCCACCGGTTATGTGACCAACAGCGGCACGAATCTGCGGGAAGGTCCCGGCACCACCTATCGCTCCATGCTGAAGCTGGACCGGAACACCGTGGTGGAGATCCTGGAGGTACCTTCCTCCATTGATGCCAATCACTGGTACAAGGTGCAGTATAACGGCATGACCGGCTACATCATGTCCACCTATGTGAATGTGCTGAACAACGGCAGCTCCACGACGACCACCACCGGGACGGCCACCGCCACGCCTACCCCCACCGGCAGCTCCGGCACCACCACCGGCTACGTGAAGACCATCGTGCCCAAGGTGAATGTCCGAGCCAGCGCCGCGGGCAGCCGCATCGGCATGATTGAGAATTCCAACACCATCCTGGCCCTGAAGGGAGGCAGCGTGACCACCGGAGGCTACACCTGGTATCCTGTGACCTACAACGGAACCACCGCCTATGTTAGGGGTGACTGCGTAACCACCTGCGATTCCAAGGGCAACGCCACCAGCGCCACCGTGGCACCCGCTTCCGCCACCGCGACGCCTTCCGCCACTTCCACCTCTGCCTCCACCGCCAATAACTATGTGGTGGTGCAGAAGGACGGCACCAAGCTGTACGCCTCCGCGGATACCACCTCCAGCGTTATCGCCACCACCGTGGGCAGCAACTATGTCATGCTGCACATCACCACCTCTGTGGTGAATGGCGTGACCTGGTATAATGCCGTGTGCAACGGCCGCTCCGTTTGGGTGAAGGACAATGTGCGCTCCAGCCTGGCCTCCCAGAGTGAGTACGAGCTGTATCTGAGTCTGGGCGGCTCTCCCGTGTCCACCCTGGCTCCCACCTCCAGCACCACGAGCGCTTCCACCACAACGACGACCACCACCTCGGATGCCACCTCCGGTTATGTGCGGACCACCGCCAGCGGCGTGAACATCCGTTCCACAGCCGGTGGCTCTCAGATTCTCGGTCGGGTCCAGAAGGGCGCGATCCTGCCCTTCTTCTCCTCCACCACGGTGGGGAAGGTGACCTGGTATTACGTCAGCACCAGCTACGGCTATGGCTACATTCACGGCAACTACTGCGAGACCTGCCTGGCGGACGGCACCGCTTATGACTACGGCACCGTCTCCGATGGCGCCATCAGCGCCGGAGCCACCACCACCACCGCCACCACCGGCGTTGAGGCATCCTACACCACCCTGCGTGTGGGTATGTCCGGCACGGCGGTGAAGAACCTGGTGACTGCCCTGAAGCAGCAGGGCTATTACTCCGGCAGCATTACCTCCACCTACACCTCCGCGGTCCAGTCCGCCGTGAAGGCCTTCCAGAAGGCCAACGGCCTGACCCAGGACGGCATCGCCGGCTCCAAGACCCAGCACAAGCTGTACGGCACCGTGCCCGAAGGCTCCACCGATGCCTCCAACCTGACCATGGCCATCTACCCCGCGGAAAAGATCGACTGGTACACCGGCGGCATCCAGACCCTGTGGGCCAAGGGCGCCAACTACAAGGTGTACGACGTGAAGACCGGCATCGTCTGGTGGGCCCACCGCTGGTCCGGCGGCCTGCACGTGGACGCCGAGCCCCTGACCGCTGCCGACAGCCAGCGCCTGTGCCGGATCTACGGCGTGAGCAGCACCGCTGAGATCGCCTCCAAGAACCTGTATCAGCGTCGCCCCTGCCTGGTGACCATCGGCACCCACACCTACTGCTGCTCTCTGTACGGCGTGCCTCACAACTACCCCGATGGCGATACCATTGCGGATAACGACTTCAAGGGTCAGCTGTGCATTCACTTCACCAATTCCAAGACCCACGGCAGCAACAAGGTGGACAGCGGCCATGCCGAGGCCATCCAGTACGCCTACGATCATGCGCCAAACGGGCACATCTAAGCCACGAATCAAAAACAGAAAGGCCGGAGAGGACGCTGCTCCTCTCCGGTTTTGTAAATCAAATGCTTACACCAAAGGACTTTGAGCTGGTCCGGGGAAACCGGAAAACGGTGGGTATGGAGCTGACGCGGGAGGGAAAGCTTCGGCTGCGGATCCCCATGCGGATGACCCGTGCCCAGCTGGACCTGTTTTTCAGGACCCGGGGCGACTGGATCGAGAAATCGGCGGAAAAGCTGAGGAAGGCTCAGGCAAAGCGTCCACCCAGGAATCCCATGTCGCCGGAAGAGCTGCAGGCCCTGGCCCGGGAAGCGCTGCGGGTGATCCCGGCCAGGGTGGCCCACTTCGCGCCGCTGGTGGGGGTGGATTACGGCAGGATCACCATCCGCTGCCAGAAGACCAAGTGGGGGAGCTGCACGGCTAAGGGCAACCTGAACTTCAACTGCCTGCTGATGCTTGCCCCGCCGGAGGTGCTGGACAGCGTGGTGGTGCACGAGCTGTGCCACCGGCTGGAGCTGAACCACTCGCCTCGGTTTTATCAGGAGGTGCTCCGGGTGATGCCGGACTACCGGGTGTGGGACAAGTGGCTGAAGGAAAATGGGGCTGCGCTGATGGCCAGGCTGCCCTGAAAGGCTTTTTTGCCTGAGGTCTTTATCTTTTTGAGAAAATCGTGTATAATCCCTCCAACGAGCATTTCGGCGGAGGGATTTTCATGTCTGTAAGGGATTACCGGTACGACGGGAAGAAAAAACTGAATCTGGCAAAGGAGCCCACCGATGCCGGAGAGCATAAGGATGAGAAGGACAAGCTGGTGGCCGCAACCCGGGATAACATGGCCGAGGCACAGGAGCTGGCCGGCAGGCTTTACGCGGCGGGCAGGGAAGGCCTGGTGATCGCCATCCAGGCCCGGGACGCCGCCGGCAAGGACAGCATGATCAAGCACGTTTTTTCCGGCATGGATCCGTCCGTGCTGGAGGTGCACGCCTTCAAGTCTCCCAACAGCACGGAGCTGAGCCATGACTACCTGTGGCGGATCAACCAGGCCCTGCCGGCCCGGGGCAAGATCGGCATTTTCAACCGCAGCCAGTATGAGGATGTGCTGATCGTCCGGGTGCACCACATGGAGAAGGGCTACCGCATGGCGGAGAGGTGCCTGACGGAGGATTTCTTCGAACGGCGCTACGCCCAGCTCAGGAACTGGGAGCAGTATCTTTATGAGAACGGCTACCGGATGGTAAAGGTCTTCCTGAACGTGAGCAAGGAGACCCAGAAGAAGCGCTTCCTGGACCGGATCGAGCGGGATGACAAGCACTACAAGCTGTCCACCGCTGACATGAAGGAAAGAGCGCTGTGGGCGGAATATGACGAAGCCTTTGAGCAGGCCATCAACGCCACCGGCACCGAGACCGCTCCCTGGTACGTCCTGCCTGCGGACAACAAGTGGTATACCCGGTATCTTATGAGCCAGATCCTGGTGGATACCTTGCGGGAGATGGATCCCCAGTTCCCGCCGCTGGACCCGGATGAAGCGGCCCAGCTGCCCCGGGTGCTTTCCGAGCTGGAGAAGGACCAGGGCTGAAAGAATCCACAGAATTGAATGCAAAGAAAACAGAGAAAGAAGAGAGGATGATTTCCATGGCAACGAAAAAGGCAGCCCCCAAGGAAGAAAAAGAAGTGAAGGATTCCGCCCAGGAGGCCCGGCTGAAGGCGCTGGAGCATGCCCTGGCGGACCTGGACAAGCAGTACGGCAAGGGAGCCGTGATGAAGCTGGGTGAGCGCAACGTGCAGGATGTGCAGGTGATCCCCACCGGCTGCCTGACCCTGGACGCGGCCCTGGGCGTGGGCGGCATTCCCCGGGGCAGGATCGTGGAAATCTATGGCCCCGAATCCTCCGGTAAGACCACCGTGGCTCTGCACATCATTGCCCAGGCCCAGAAGCAAGGCGGCATCGCTGCCTTCGTGGATGCCGAGCATGCCCTGGATCCCGTTTATGCCAAGAAGCTGGGCGTGAACATTGATGAGCTGTATGTTTCCCAGCCGGATAACGGTGAGCAGGCCCTGGAGATCACCGAGGCTCTGGTACGCTCCGGTGCCCTGGATGTGGTGGTCATCGACTCTGTGGCTGCCCTGACCCCCAAGGCGGAAATTGAGGGCGAAATGGGAGATTCCTTTGTGGGACTGCAGGCCCGACTGATGAGCCAGGCCCTGCGGAAGCTCACCGGCGTCATCAACAAGACCGGCACCGTGGCGGTTTTCATCAACCAGCTGCGTGAAAAGGTGGGCGTGATGTACGGCAACCCCGAAACCACCCCCGGCGGCCGCGCCCTGAAGTTCTATGCCTCCGTGCGTCTGGACGTGCGCCGGGGCGAGCAGCTGAAGAACGGCTCCACCGCGGTGGGCAACCACACCAAGGTGAGGGTGGTCAAGAACAAGGTGGCTCCGCCCTTCCGTGTGGCGGAATTCGACATCGTGTACGGCGAGGGCATCAGCCGTGAGGGAACCCTGTTGGATCTGGCGGTGGAGCGGGACATCATCCACAAGAGCGGTGCCTGGTTCTCCTACAAGGATCAGCGCATTGGCCAGGGACGGGACAACACCAGGCTCTACCTGAAGGAAAATCCGGACGTGGCGGACGAGATCGAGGAGGTTCTGCGCAAGGAGCTCTTCTCCGAGGGCGGCAACCCGGACAACCTGGTGGAGGTGGAGAAGCCGGAAGCGGCCGAGCTGCCTGAGGAAGAAGACGAAGAGAAGCTGATGGAGCTTCTGGACGAGGAAGTCTGAGCGGATGGAAAAGCGTGTCATTGTCCTGACCGGCGGCGGAACCCTGGGCCATGTGACACCCCACATGGCGCTGATTCCCCATCTGCGTCAGGCCGGGTATGAAATCCATTACGTAGGCAGCGAGAAGGGAATGGAAGTGGAGAAGATCCGCAGCATTCCCGGCATTACCTACCACGCGGTGAAGACCGGCAAGCTGCGCCGGTATTTCTCCTGGCAGAATTTTACGGATGTGTTCCGCATCCTTCACGGCATGGGGCAGTCTGTGCGGGTCATCGGAAAGATCAAGCCCGATGTGGTGTTCTCCAAGGGCGGCTTTGTGGCGGTGCCGGTGGTGTTCGGCGCCTGGACGCATCGGGTGCCCGTGGTCTGCCATGAGAGCGACCTGACCCCCGGCCTGGCCAACAAGCTGTGCAAGCCCTTCGCGAAGCGGATCGCCACCACCTTCCCGGAGTGCGCCGATATGCTGGGAGACAAGGCGGAAATGACCGGAACGCCCCTGCGGCCGGTGCTTTTCGAAGGCGAACGGGAAAAAGGCCTGCAGCTGCTGGGCTTTGACGGGAGCAAGCCTGTCCTGCTGATGGTGGGCGGCTCCTCCGGGGCCCAGGCGGTGAATCAGGTGCTGCGGCAGGCCCTGCCTATGCTGACGAAGACCTTTGATGTGGCTCATCTGTGCGGCCGGGGCAACCTGGCCCCGGAGCTGGAGGGCACACCCGGCTACACCCAGCTGGAGTTTCTGGATCAGGAGCTGCCGGATGCTCTGGCGGCGGCGGATCTGGTGCTGAGCCGGGCCGGCAGCAACGCCCTGTGCGAGCTGCAG
>R11__coassemble_379_pt1 | contig 30290 bp, 23 predicted proteins | sample R11__metabat2_high_PE_049 | metagenome-assembled genome bin R11
GCGACTGGGAGCGCCATGCCTACGAAGAAACCTGCAATCTGTTCAAGGGGGTGAAGTAATTATGCCGAATATGGCTATGCAGAAGCATCCCATGCCTTCCCAGGAGCCGGATGTCCGGAATAAGAACTTCCTGGAGGTTGCCCTGGGCTACACCGAGGAAATCGCCATCGACGAGGCCAAGCGCTGCCTGAACTGCAAGCACAAGCCCTGCGTCAGCGGCTGCCCTGTGCAGATCCAGATTCCCGAATTCATCGCCAAGGTGGCCGAGGGTGATTTCGAAGCCGCCTATCAGGTGATCAACCGCTCCAGCAGCCTGCCCGCCGTGTGCGGCCGTGTCTGCCCCCAGGAGAGCCAGTGCGAGGGCAAGTGCGTCCGGGGCATCAAGGGTGAGCCCGTGGGCATCGGCCGCCTGGAGCGCTTCGTGGCGGACTGGCACAATGCCAACTCCACCACCAAGGCCACCGCTCCCGCCTCCAACGGCCACAAGGTGGCTGTGGTGGGCTCCGGCCCCTCCGGCCTGACCTGCGCCGGTGACCTGGCCAAGCTGGGCTACAAGGTGACCGTGTATGAAGCCCTGCACTTGGCCGGCGGCGTGCTGGTGTACGGCATTCCCGAGTTCCGTCTGCCCAAGAGCATTGTGCAGAAGGAGATCGATACCCTGAAGGATCTGGGCGTGGACGTGGAGACCAACGTGGTCATCGGCCGCACCATCACCATTGACGAGCTGATGCAGGAATACGGCTATGAGGCCGTGTTCATCGGCTCCGGCGCCGGCCTGCCCAAGTTCATGAACATCCCCGGCGAGAACCTGAAGGGCGTGTACTCCGCCAACGAGTTCCTGACCCGCATCAACCTGATGAAGGCCTACAAGCCGGATTCCTCCACCCCCATCCAGCACGGCACCAAGGTGGCCGTTGTGGGCGGCGGCAATGTGGCCATGGACGCTGCCCGCTGCGCCAAGCGGCTGGGCGCCGAGGTGCACATCGTGTACCGCCGGTCCGAGGCCGAGCTGCCTGCCCGGAAGGAAGAGGTGGAGCATGCCAAGGAAGAAGGCATCATCTTCGACCTGCTGACCAACCCCGTGTCCATCTCCGGTGATGACAAGGGCTGGGTCACCGGCATCACCTGCGTGAAGATGGAGCTGGGCGAGCCTGACGAGAAGGGCCGCCGCCGTCCTGTGGAGATCCCCGGCAGCGAGACCCTGATGGACATGGACGTGGTCATCATGGCCCTGGGCACCAGCCCCAACCCCCTGATCAAGACCACCACCAAGGGCCTGGAGACCCAGAAGTGGGGCGGCATCATCGTGGAAGAGAGCACCGGCCTGACCAGCCGTGAGGGCATCTACGCCGGCGGCGACGCTGTGACCGGCGCTGCCACCGTCATCCTGGCCATGGGCGCCGGCAAGACCGCCGCCGCGGCCATCGATGAGTACCTGAAGAACAAGTAATTTCCGACAAAACACACCCTCCGGCGGCATCTGCTGCCGGAGGGTGTTTGTATGATTGGGGGCGGCTTTCCCCTTTCTGCAGATTCACCTTGCCTTTTTCCCGGATTTCGTGTACAATCATGCTGTATTCATATCCATTTATGGACCCCGCAGTTTTTCATTAAGGGAGGGAATTTTCGTGAGCTACGTCCTGATGACGGACAGTGACAGTGACATGCCCCTGGCGATCCAGCAGGAGCTGCAGATCCCGGTGGTGCACATGCCCTATTCCGTGAACGGCAAGGAATATTTCGATGATCTGGGCCAGACCCTGGACAGCGCCGCTTTCTTCAAGCAGATGCGGGAAGGCGCCGCCGCCTCCACCTCTGCCCTGAACGAAGAAGACTACATGGAGTACTTCGAGCCCATCCTGAAGGAGAGCGACCTGCTGTTCATCGCCTTCTCCAGCGCCATGTCCTCCACCATCAACGCGGTGTATGCCGCCCGGGAGCGGCTGCTGGAGAAGTATCCGGAGCGCACCTTCAAGGTGGTGGACACCCTGACCATCAGTGCCCCCATGACCCTGCTGGTGATGAAGGCCAATGAGATGCGCCTGGCCGGTGCCTCCATGGATGAGGTGGAAAAATGGGTGCTGGACAACCGGATGCGGGCCAACGCCTTCTTCACGGTGGATGACCTGGAGTACCTGCGCCGGGGCGGCCGCATCACCAACACCACCGCTGCCCTGGGCAGCCTGCTGAACCTGAAGCCCATCCTGGTGGAGAACCGGGACGGCCTGATTGCCAGCTTCGCCAAGGTGCGGGGCCGCAAGGCTGCCCTGAACTTCATCGTGGACAAGGCCGTCGACGGCATCGAGGATCCCACCGTGATCGTCCTGAATGCCGATACCCTCGACGATGCCACCAAGGTGCGGGACATGCTGCTGGAGAAGCGGCCCGAGCTGAACGTCCGCATTGAAAACATCGGCCCGGTGATCGGCGCTCATGCCGGCCCCGGCACCGTTGCCATCTGCTACCTGGGCAAGGAGCGGACGGTCTGACAAAAAAGGCTCCCTTCCGTCATCACGAAAGGGGGCCTTTCTTCTTCATTTTATTGATTGGGAGGATTGGAAATGAACTGCTCCAACTGCGGTGCCCAGGTGCATCAGGGAGACCGGTTCTGCCCCAGCTGCGGCTCCGAGCTTATCTGGGAGCCCCGGCAGGCCTTTGTGGTGGGAGATGATGACAACCTTTCCGACAAGAACTGGGTGATCACCTTCGGCCTGTGCCTGTTCCTGGGCTATCTGGGTGTGCACCGCTACTATGTGGGAAAGATCAGCACCGGCGTCCTGTGGACCTGTACCGCCGGGTGCTTCGTCATCGGCTGGCTGGTGAACCTGGTGACGATCATCTCCGGCAAGTTCACGGACAGCTTCGGCCTGAAGATCGACCTGCCCAACTGAACAAAAAATCCTTCCCGTCACGGGAAGGATTTTTTGACGATTTCCGGCAGGATCTCCAGCACCCGCTCCATTTCCTCCCGGGTGTTTTCCGCCCCCAGGGTCAGGCGCAGGGCTGTATTCAGCCGCTCCGGTCCGGCCCCGATGGCCCGCAGCACATGGCTGGGCGACCTGCTGCCGCTGGTGCAGGCGGAGCCGTAGGAGGCGGCAATGCCCCGCATATCCAGCTGCAGCAGCAGGCTTTCCCCATCCGTGCCCGGAAAGGACAGGTTCAGGTTGTTGGGCAGGCGGCCCTCCCTGGGACCGTTCAGCACAGCGGTGGGGATCTTTTCCAGCAGGCCCTCCAGCAGAAAATCCCGCAGGGCGGCGACAGACCGGTTTCTTTCCTCCAGGCTCTGCCCCGCCAGCTCCATGGCCTGACCCAAACCCACAATACCCGCCAGGTTCTCCGTGCCGGCCCGCAGTCCCTTTTCCTGCTCGCCGCCGCTGATCAGGGAATCAATATGCACGCCCCGGCGGATATACAAGGCCCCGGTGCCCTTGGGGCCGCCCAGCTTGTGGCCGGAGAGGGAGAGGAGATCCACCTGAAGCGCCTCCACGTCCAGGGGAACGGCTCCCACCGCCTGCACCGCGTCCGTGTGGAACAGGATGCCCCGGCTCCGGGCCAAATGCCCGATCTCCCGGATGGGCTGCAGGGTACCGATCTCGTTGTTGGCGCACATGATGGAGATCAGGATGGTCTCCCGGGTAATGGCTTCCTCCACCTGCTCCGGGCGGATGCGGCCCACCTCGTCCGGCTGCAGGTAGGTCACCTGAAAGCCCTGCTTTTCCAGCCAGGCGCAGGTATTCAGCACCGCGGGATGCTCAATGGCAGTGGTGATGATGTGCCGACCCTCCGCCTGATGGGCAAAGGCGCAGCCCTTGATGGCCCAGTTGTCCCCCTCGCTGCCGCCGGAGGTGAAATAAATTTCTCCGGGTCGGGCATTCAGGGTCCCGGCGACCTGCTTCCTTGCCCGATCCACCGCCTGCCGAGCCTCCCTGCCCTCCTGATGGGCAGAGGAAGGATTCCCGAAGACCCGGGACAGATAAGGCAGCATGGCCTGAAGCACCTGAGGGGCCAGGGCGGTGGTGGCGGCATGATCCAGATAAATGCGGCTCAAGCCTGATTCTCCTTTCCGGGGAGGGAAAAGCTGTCCTGCTCCAGCATGGTTTGCAGGGAAATGGAGCCCAACAGCTGATCGATGGAGTCCGCCAGATATTGCCAGACCCGGCGGCTCCGGCACTCTCCCGACAGGCTGCAGTACTGGGAATCCTCAATGCAATCGCAAATGGTGACCGGACCCTCCGTGGCGTTCAGAATGTCACCCACGGTGATCTCCGCCGGCGCCTTGGCCAGCTGATAGCCGCCCTGGGCGCCCCGCACCGTGTTGATCAGCCCACTCCGGCGCAGAAGCGCCAGAAGCTGCTCCAAATAGTCCTCCGGGACACCGGCCTGGGCCACCGCCTTCAGAGGCTGGGGGCCTTCCCCCTGATGCTGCGCCAGATAATACATGGCAAACAGCCCGTATCTTCCCTTGGTGGAGAGCTTCATTCCGCTTCACGCTCCTGTTCCGATCTGTCGGAATCATAGCACGTTGGAAGGGTTTTTGTCAATCTTGCAGAATAGATGGTTGGATATAGGAGAAAGGGAAAGGGCGAGGTGATACGGATGCCTTATCAGGCCGAAGAGGTGCTGCCCGGCGTATGGCAGATCCTGGATCCCCTGAACGTTTGCACGACCCTGCTGTGCGGAGAAAAATCCGCCCTGCTCATCGATACAGGCCACGGACTGACGGATCTTCATGCCTTCGTGGCTACTCTGACAAGGCTGCCCCTGCGGGTGATCCTGACCCACGGGCACTTTGACCATGCCCTGGGGGCCCGGTGGTTCCCGGAAACAGAAATGTTCCCGGAGGATCTGCCGGACTTTGCCGAATATACGGCGCTCAAGACCCGGCAGCTGATCCTGGGCCTGGCCAGGGATGCCGGAGTCGAGCCGGTGGGGGATTACCTCACGGCGGAAATCCCCGTGCCCCGGCCCCTGGAGGAGCAGACCATCGATCTGGGAGGCCTGACCGCTCAGGTGATCCGCTGCCCGGGCCACACGCCAGGGTCTGCCGTTCTCTGGGTGAAGGAGCGTCAGCTGCTGCTCACCGGGGACGACTGGAACCCCTGCACCTGGCTGTTCTTCCCCTCCGCCCTGCCGGCCTTCGACTTCCGCCGGAACATGGAGCAGGTCCTGGCTCTGCCCTTCCGTCAGGCCCTGTGCTCCCATCGCACCCGGCTGTATGACCGCAGCGAGGTGGAGCGGTTCTTTGCCCATCTCACGCCGGAAAACCTGGCACAGGCCGGGCCTGCCGAGACCGGCTGGGATTACGGAGACCAGCGTGTCGCTCCCATGGGCTCCCTGAAGGACGAGGATATGATCCTGGTGTTCGACCGGAACAAGTGCCTGTCTGAATTGAACGAAGAGAAGGGAAACAAGGCATGAGGAAAAAAGCAGAAGGCATGCTGCTGATGGCTGCCATCATCTGGGGCGGCGGCTTTGTGGCCGGCAAGCTGGCTCTGGACAGCCTGACGCCCTTCGCGGTGCTGTCCTGGCGGTTCACCATCGCGGCGGTGCTATGCGGCATCATTTTCCACAGGCGGCTGATGAAAACGCCCCGGCAGACCATGCTGTACGGCCTGATCATCGGAGGCGTGCAGATGCTTTCCCTGGGGCTGCAGCTCACCGGCCTGCAATACACCACCAGTGCCAAGCAATCCTTCCTGTGCACGGTGTATGTGGCCCTGATGCCCTTCCTCAGCTTCCTGCTGCTGCGTAAATCCCTGACCCTGCGCTCCATTCTGGCCGGCTTCATCAGCCTGACCGGCATCGGGCTGATCTGCCTGAGCGGAAGCATGACCCTGAACAAGGGAGATGTGATGAGCCTGGGCTTCTCCCTGCTCTTCGGCATCCAGGTGATCCTCACCGGGCGCTTCGTCTCAAAGGACACGGACAGCGTACAGCTTTCCTTCTTCCAGTTCGTCACGTCGGCGCTGATTGCCCTGACGATTTCCCTGATCCGGGGAGAAGAGCTTTTCCGCATCTCCGCCACCTCCGCCATCGGCATCACCTATCATGGTGTGCTGAACACCACCGTGGCCTTCCTGCTGCAGAACACCGCCCTGAAGCATGTGCCCTCCAACACCGCTTCCCTGATCATTTCCCTGGAATCCGTGTTCGGGTTCGTGTTCTCCGTGCTGTATTTCCACGAGGCCATCACGGTGCGGCTGCTCCTGGGCAGCGCCCTGTGCTTTGCCGCCATTCTCCTGGCCAACACGGAAAAACAGAAGGCGGCAGAATAATGCACCTGTATCATTTGGCAGATTTTTGTTTTTGATTGTTGATTTTCATTCCCCGGTGATTGTGTTACAATAGAAGCCGTTGTGAATTGCCATGCCCGGCACAGGGCAGGAGTGAGGAAACATGAGCGGATTTTTCGGCGTTGCCAGCGAAGAAAACTGCGCCTTCGAGCTGTTCTTCGGCACGGACTACCATTCCCATCTGGGCACCCGTCGCGCCGGTATGGCGGTCTGGGGTGAGCACGGCTTCCGGAAGTCTCTCCATAATATTGAAAACACGCCCTTCCGCACCAAGTTTGAGAAGGAGCTGCCCCAGCTGGAGGGCCGGTACGGCATCGGCTGCATCTCCGACTTTGAGGCCCAGCCCATTCTGGTGCGCTCCCACCACGGCACCTTCGCCATCACCACCGTGAGCAAGATCAACAACGCGGCGGAGATCGTGGATGAGATCATCAAGGGCGGCACCCATTTCTTCGAGATGAGCAATGGCGAGATCAACGCCACCGAGCTGGTGGCCGCCATGATCAACGAGAAGGACAACTTCATCGACGGCATTAAGTACGCCCTGGAGCGGGTGGAAGGCTCCCTGTCCATGCTGATCCTGACGGACAAGGGCATCTACGCCGCCCGGGACAAGCTGGGCCGCACCCCGGTGGTGCTTGGCAAGAAGGAGGGTGCCCGCTGCGCCGCCTTCGAAAGCTTCTCCTACCTGAACCTGGGCTACCAGAACGACCGGGAGCTGGGTCCCGGTGAGGTGGTGGTTTTCGATGAGAAGAGCTGCCGCACCCTGGTAGCTCCCGGGGACAAAATGAAGATCTGCACCTTCCTGTGGGTGTATTACGGCTATCCCTCCGCCGTTTATGAGGGCGTAAACGTGGAGGAAATGCGCTACAAGTGCGGTGAGGCCCTGGCCCGCCGGGACAACGTGAGGGCGGACTGCGCCGCCGGTGTGCCCGATTCCGGCACCGCCCACGCCGTGGGCTATGCCAACGAATCCGGCATTCCCTTCACCCGGCCCTTCATCAAGTATACCCCCACCTGGCCACGCTCCTTCATGCCTACCATTCAGGAGAAGCGGAACCTGATCGCCCACATGAAGCTGATCCCCATTCACGAGCTGATCCGGGGCAAGCGGCTGCTGCTGATCGACGACTCCATCGTCCGGGGCACCCAGCTGCGGGAAACCACGGAATTCCTCTACGAGAGCGGTGCCAGCGAGGTGCACATCCGCCCCGCCTGCCCGCCCCTGCTCTTCGGCTGCAAATACCTGAACTTCTCCCGCTCCACCTCTGAAATGGAGCTGATCGCCCGGGTGGTGATCAACGAGCTGGAGGGCGGCAACGTGGACCGGAAGACCCTGGAGGAATATGCCGATCCCGACTCGGAAAAGTACGCCGCCATGGTGGAGGGCATCCGCCAGAAGCTGAACTTCACCTCCCTGCGCTTCCATCGGCTGGATGACATGCTGGATTCCGTGGGCATCGACCCGGACAAGCTGTGCACCTACTGCTGGAACGGAAAGGAATAAGCCCTGTTCGCCGTCCGGAAAAGCCCGGGCGGCTTCCCTTTTGTCTTGACTTCCCGGAAAAATCCGAGTAAACTAAAGTCAGACTTTATTTTTCTCGGATTTTTGGAGGACATCATGTACATTCAGCGGCATCTGGAGCAGCAGATCCTGGAGGCATCCCGGTATTACCCGGTGGTGATGGTCTGCGGGCAGCGGCAGGTTGGCAAATCCACCATGCTGAACCACATCAAGGAACCAAATCGGCGCTATGTCACCCTGGATGACGGAAACGCCAGGCGGCTGGCGGAAACCGATCCTGCCCTGTTCTTCGAAACCTATGGTTATCCGTTGCTGATCGATGAATTTCAACGGGTTCCATCCATCCTGCTGGAAATGAAGAAGCTGGTGGATCAGAAAGCCCTGGCAGGGGAGGACAACAGCGGCATGTTCTGGCTGACCGGCTCCCAGAAATTCCGGATGATGCAGCACGTTTCTGAGTCGCTTGCCGGACGGATTGCTGTTTTTGACATGTCCGGCCTTTCCTCCGCGGAGCTGGAAGGCCGCCCTGCTGTGCTGTTCCATCCGGATCTGGCCAGCCTGCGCCAGCGGCTTGAGCATCATGTTCCCAAGGATATTCACCAGGTCTACGAAGATATTTTCCGAGGCGGCATGCCGAAGCTGCGCACCACTGACCTTGACCGGGACCGATTCTATATGGACTACATCAACACCTACATTGGACGGGACATCAAGGATCTGGCCCAGGTGGGCAAGCTGAATGCCTTCTATGATTTTCTTGTCTTCATGGCTGCCCGCACCGGGCAGGAGCTGAAATACGAGGAGATAGCGGGAGCCATCGGGATATCTGCACCAACCGCCAAGGCCTGGGTCACCATTCTGGAGCGCTCCGGCATCCTTTATATCCTGCATCCCTGGTCCTCCAACATTACCAAGCGCCTTGTGAAGACGCCCAAGGTTTATTTCATGGATACCGGTCTTGCCGCCTATCTGTGCCGCTGGCCCAGCGCCGCCACCCTGGAGAACGGTGCCATGGATGGGGCTTTCCTGGAAACCTGGGTCATCTCAGAAATCGTGAAAAGCTTCTACAATGCCGGAAAACCGGCCGATCTGTTCTACTACCGGGATATCGACCGCAAGGAGATCGACCTGCTGATCGCAGAAGGCGATCGTCTGTATCCCATTGAAATCAAAAAGAGCAAGGAGCCATCCAGGCCGGACAAAAATTTCAGTGTGCTGGAGAACCTGGGGATGCAGGTGCAGCCCGGGATTATCCTGTGCATGAGTGACGAGCTGATCCCCTACAACCGCAGCTCCTGGTACTGCCCCATTCCTGTTCTTTAATTCGTCGCGGGAATTTCATCGCAGGTGCTTTCATTTTTCACCTGTTCGTGCTATAATCCTTCCCGTACCCAAAGAGGTAACGACCAAGATGAAAGGTGGAAATTTCCATGAAAAAGATTCTGCTGGTTGCCCTGGCCCTGTGCCTGCTGGTGAGCTGTGCCTTCGCCGAGAGCGCTGACGTGACCAAGCTGACCTGGGACAGCTCCGATGTCGTCAGCATGAAGGATTCCCTGAACCTGGAGGGTGACTTTGCCACTGTGGAGGGCACCTCCATCAAGTACTGGCTGCCCGCCAACCTGAAGGAGACGGAGCTCAGCGAAGACGAGAAGAACGGCTACGGCGTGGTGAAGTACCAGAACGACGATGGCAGCTTTGTCATGCTGGTCAAGTACATGCAGGAATCTCCCTACGCGGATGTCCAGGCCCTGTATGACAAGATCGCCGAGCAGTCTGCCGATTTTGTCAACCTGCAGAAGATCGAGGTCAACGGTCTGAGCGGCATCAGCTACATGGGCGTTGACCAGAACGGCGTTTTCATCTGCCTCCTGGATAACGGTTCTCTGGCGATCTTCAGCTTCGGCGGCGTCAAGGACAACACCGAATACACCATGGAAGCTGCCGTAATCGGCGCCTCCGTCTCCCTGGCCCAGTAATCCTGTAAGAAACGCAAACGCCCCGTTCTCCGCAATGGAGGACGGGGTATTTGCTTCGCAAAAGTATTCTCTGAGGCCCTGCTGCAATACATGGTCAGCATGGATGAGTCTCTCTCATCCAGAATCGCCAATTCCATGGTAGAATTATTTTTTCTTTTGTGCTATACTTTTTGATGAAGTTGGAAATTGTAATTATCGAGTCGTCAGGCGCAACATAGCTGCGGTAAACTTCTGGTGGTTTCGGGACACCTGCCGGAAATGTTCATGCGAAAGGAGGCCTGCTGCCATGTCTGACAAGATTTATTCATTGGACGAAATTCGCGCAATATCTGCGCCTATTGCCGAGTCCTACGATATAGATGCTTTATATCTATTCGGTTCCTATGCCCGTGGATAGGCAGAAGCTCACAGTGATCTGGATTTTCGCATCGAAAAAGGCCGCCTGCGCGGGCTATGGAAGTTAGCCTCTTTGTTGGAGGATCTGGAAAATGGGTTTGGTAAGCATGTAGACCTAATCACGGATGGTGATGCGCGATTTATGCAAAACATTCAACAGGATGAGGTGAAAATCTATGCCGCAGCCAACAATTGAAAGTCGTGACGCCAATATTTTGGAGCATATCCGCAGCTATTGCGTTGAAAGTGAAGAAGCGCTGAAGGCTTTGGCCCCTACCAGGCAGACCTTCATTGCCAGCCGCGTGTGCCAGAATTCGGTGGCTATGTGTGTGCTGCAGATCGGATAGCTGGTAAAGCACCTGTCCTTTGGTTTTACCGAGGAGCATACTGAAATTCCCTGGCGCAGCATTGCCCGCGCGAGGGATGTATACGCTCATCACTATAGCACGCTGGACGCGGAGGTATTATACGAAACGGCTACTGAAAATTTGCCCGATCTGTTGGAGTTCTGCAATATCCAGCTGGAGAATGAATCCAACTGACACCACAGGAAAATAGCCCTTCGCTCATGGAGCGAAGGGCTTTGATTACTTGATGGAAAATCATCAAATGGCAGCCGCCAGAGCCTTCAGCGCAGCCGTGGTGTCATCATCGGGAGCTTCCAGGCAGATCACCGGATCACACGCCAGGGTGATGCCCGCAGCCTCCGCGTCCGCCTTCCAGTTCTCCATCCACTCGCCGCCGCCCCAGCCGTAGGAGCCGAACAGAGCCACCTTCTTGCCGACCAGGGAAGCCTTGACCTCGTCCCACATGGGCTGGAACTCATCTTCCTCCAGCACCTCGGCACCCATAGCCGGGCAGCCCAGGGCAACGCCGTCATAGGCGACAGCCTTGGCGGAAGAGAAATCGGCGGCGGTCAGCAGGTCAGCGCCCGCTGCGGCGGCAACCGTCTCCGCCATGGTCTGGGTATTGCCGGTCTGGCTCCAGTAAACAACAGCCTTCATGGTAAATTCCTCCAATTCTTTCATTTATGATACTGCAACCGTCAGCTTCTCCAGCGGACTTCCGCTTGCGTAGAGCCTGGTGTACACCGCGGTGCATTTGTCATACAGGGCAAAAATCCGGCGGGCTTCGCACTCATTGCTGTAGGCCTTCCAGCAGCCGCAGGCCACGCAGGCCCGTCCGCCGTGAATGAAAGCTTTCACATCCTCCAGGGGATAGCCCAGGAAGATGCCCACCTCGTGGGGAAAGGCCTCCCGGTGCATGTGCCGGGAAAGGGTGCGGATCGCCTTTTCCGTGTCAAAGTCCTCATACTCCCGGGTTGTCAGGAAAGCCTGCACCGCCGGGCAGCCCAGCACCTCCCGCAGCTTTGCGGGGCGATAAACGTACACGCTGGCCTTGCCGGAGATCCGCCTGAGGACCCGGATGGCCAGACCCTTTTTCCGCAAGGTTTCCGAGACCCGGCGGAAATCCCTGGGAAAGCTGTCAGTCAGCGGCACCTGGATCAGGCTGCCCACCTTCAGGCCGGCCAGGGTAGGGGAGCCGTGTTCAACGATAAGCCTTTCCAGCATGGGGCGGGCCTCCTTGAAATTTTTATATTAGTCTACGCTAACTCTCTCCGGAAAGAAAAGCGCATGGGCCGCGCAACCCATGCGCTTTTGGGAGCGGGTATCCGTCTGCATCGGACCCGGCTCCAGGAGAATGGAGGAGATCATGGCGCGTTAGTCTTGCCTAATGCACGACTAATATAGCATACAAATCCGACCGTGTCAATAGGGATTTTGAAAAAAATTCGGCTCTTCCGGAAAAAAATCGGCCTGATTCGTTAAAAAATATTGACTTGTTTTTCGGAAATGCCCTTCCTTTGGTTGACATTGGGGGCTTGAAAGTTTATAATATCAGATGTGTAACCATCGATATGCTGAATCGCTTTGCTTGCCTGCAACGGGCAGGGTGATTCAATATGTTAAGGAGGTAAATTCATGGCAATCAAAATGACCGTCGACGGCAACACCGCCGTCAGCCATGTCGCGTACGCGTTCAGCGACGTGGCGGCCATCTACCCCATCACGCCTTCCTCCCCCATGGCTGAGGTGGCTGATGAGTGGGCTGCTCATGACCGGAAGAATCTGTTCGGTCAGACCGTGAAGATCGCCGAGATGCAGTCCGAAGCCGGCGCCGCCGGTGCCGTGCACGGCTCTCTGAGCGCCGGTGCTCTGACCAGCACCTTCACGGCTTCCCAGGGCCTGCTGCTGATGATCCCCAATATGTACAAGATCGCCGGCGAGCTGACCCCTGCCGTGTTCCACGTCAGCGCTCGTGCTCTGGCCTACCACGCTCTGAACATCTTCGGTGATCACAGCGACGTTATGGCTTGCCGTCAGACCGGCTTCGCCATGCTGGCCAGCAACTCCGTTCAGGAAGCTCACGACATGGCTCTGGTGGCCCACCTGGCTACCCTGAAGAGCTCCGTGCCTTTCCTGCACTTCTTCGATGGCTTCCGGACCTCTCACGAGATTCAGAAGATCGACGCCATCGATCCCAAGAACTGCTACGAAGAGATCGCCGCTCTGGTGCCCCAGGACAAGATCGCCGAGTTCCGTGCCCGCGCTCTGAATCCTGAACATCCCCACCAGGCCGGTACCGCCCAGAACTCCGACATCTACTTCCAGGGTCGTGAGGCCGGCAATGCCTTCTACAATGCCGTGCCCGAGATCGTGGCGGAGACCATGGACGAGGTGGCCAAGCTGACCGGCCGCGCCTACAAGCCCTTCCAGTATGAAGGTGCTCCCGACGCCGAGCGGATCATCATCTCCCTGTGCTCCGGCGGCGATGTGGCCCACGAGACCGTCAACAAGCTGGTCAAGGCCGGCGAAAAGGTTGGCGTGATCAAGGTCCACCTGTATCGTCCCTTCTCCGTGAAGTACCTGATGGATGTGATGCCTGCCACCGTGAAGAAGATCGCCGTGCTGGACCGCACCAAGGAGTCCGGTTCTCTGGGCGAGCCTCTGTACCTGGATGTTGTGGCTGCTCTGGCTGAGGCCGGCCGCAGCGACATCATGGTTGTGGGCGGCCGCTATGGCCTGGGCAGCAAGGAATTCACCCCCACCATGGTGAAGGCCGTGCTGGACAACCTGAATGGCGAAATGAAGAACCACTTCACCGTGGGCATCAACGATGACGTGACCGGCACCAGCCTGAAGCTGGGCGAGACCTTCGAGGCCGCTCCCGCCGGCACCACCGCCTGCATGTTCTATGGTCTGGGCTCTGATGGTACCGTGGGTGCCAACAAGAACTCCATCAAGATCATCGGCGATCACACCGAAAAGTACGCTCAGGCTTACTTCTTCTATGATTCCAAGAAGTCCGGCGGCCTGACCGTGTCTCACCTGCGCTTTGGTGATACCCCCATCCAGAGCCCCTATCTGATCGACGCTGCCGACTACAACTACAGCTACAATCAAGCCTATCTCACAATCTATAAAAAAATCACTCCCCTGAAGAAGGGCGGCACCTTCCTGCTGAACTGCCAGTGGAGCGCCGAGGAGCTGAACGATCGTCTGCCCGCCAAGATGAAGAACCTGCTGGCCAAGAAGGAAGCCAAGTTCTACATCATCAACGCCATCGATCTGGCTCGCAAGGTCGGCATGGGCGGCCGTACCAACACCACCCTGCAGGCTGCCTTCTTCAAGCTCGCCGACATCATCCCCTATGAGGATGCCGACAAGTACATGAAGGAAAAGGTTGTTGCCTCCTACATGAAGAAGGGCCAGGACGTGGTCGACAAGAACTTTGCCGCCATCGACGCCGGCCCCAGCGGCATCGTGAAGGTGGAGATCCCCGCCGATTGGGCCACCACCACCGAGGGTGCCACCACTGCTGATCCCGTGGGCGCCGCTCCCTACTTCAAGGAGTTCATCAAGCCCGTTCTGGCCCAGGCCGGCAACGACCTGCCCGTGAGCAAGCTGGATCCCCGCGGCATCGTGCCCGTCGGCACCACCAAGTTCGAGAAGCGCGGCATCGCCGTGATGGTTCCCGAGTGGAATGTGGATGCCTGCGTGCAGTGCGGCAACTGCTCCATCGTTTGCCCCCATGCCTGCATCCGGCCCATCTATGTGGCTGCTGATGCTGCCAAGCCCGCTGATTTCGCCACCAAGAATGCCACCGGCAAGGAATTCGCCGGCATGCAGTATCGTATGCAGGTCAGCCCCCTGGACTGCACCGGCTGCGGCAACTGCGTGGATGTCTGCCCCGTGAACGCCACCTCCGAGAAGACCGGCAAGACCGCTCTGGTCATGAAGCCCCTGGATTCTCAGCGCAAGGAAGAGGCCAACTGGGAGTATGCCATGACTGTGCCTGAAGTGGCTGACAAGATTGCCAACAAGGCCACCGTGAAGAACAGCCAGGCTCTGAAGCCCCTGTTTGAGTTCTCCGGCGCCTGCGCAGGCTGCGGCGAGACTCCCTATGTGAAGCTGGTTACCCAGCTGTTCGGCGATCGCATGATCATTGCCAACGCCACCGGCTGCTCCTCCATTTATGGCGGCTCCGCTCCCACCTGCCCCTACACCGTGAACGAGAAGGGCCATGGCCCCGCCTGGTCCAACTCCCTGTTCGAGGACAACGCTGAGTTCGGCTTCGGCATGAACCTGGCTGTGGCCCAGCGCCGCAACAAGCTGGCCGAGAATGTGGCCAAGCTGGCTGAGGGCGAGGGTGCCGTGGCTGAGGCTGCCAAGGCCTGGCTGGAAGGCAAGGACGACGCTGAGGCTTCCCGCAAGGCCGGCGAAGCTCTGGTCGCTGCCATCGGCGAAGGCGGCTGCGAGGTTTGCAAGGCTGTGCTGGCCGACAAGGACCTGCTGACCAAGAAGTCCATCTGGATCTTCGGCGGCGACGGCTGGGCCTATGATATCGGCTTCGGCGGTGTGGACCACGTGCTGGCTCAGAACCAGGATGTCAACATTCTGGTTGTGGATACCGAGGTGTATTCCAATACCGGCGGACAGGCCTCCAAGGCCACTCCTACCGGCTCTGTGGCGAAGTTCGCTGCCTCCGGTAAGAAGACCAAGAAGAAGGACCTGGGCATGATCGCCATGTCCTACGGCTATGTGTATGTGGCTCAGGTGGCCATGAGCGATCCCGCTCAGGTGCTGAAGGCTATGACCGAGGCCGAGGCTTATCACGGACCTTCCCTGATCATCGCTTACGCTCCCTGCATCAACCATGGTCTGCGGGCCAAGGGCGGCATGGGCAAGGCTCAGGCTGAGATCAAGAAGGCTGTGGAGTGCGGCTACTGGCAGACCTACCGGTACAATCCTGAGACCGGCAAGCTGACCGTGGACAGCAAGGAGCCCGATTACAGCAAGTATCAGGACTTCCTGGGCGGCGAGGTCCGTTACACTGCTCTGAAGCAGCAGTTCCCCGCTGCGGCTGAGGTTATGTTCGCACAGCAGGAGGAGGACGCCAAGGTGCGCCGCTAAACTTATTTCAACAAGCCCCGGGGTGCTTAATAATCACCAAATTTTCGGGGCCGTGCCTTTAACGGGTCAGGGCCCTTTTCTATTTCCTTTTTCTTCAGGGGGAAAACCGGCTTTCTTTGACAAATACTGCCGTTGCCTGTATAATACTCCCGGAGATGATCATGATGTCAGTGCAATACTTGCCGCCCATTCCCATGTTGCCTGCCTTTCGGGGCGGGAACCTGACCCCCTGGGGCGGCGATCGGCTGAAAACGCTTTATGGCAAGGATATTCCCTGCGTTCCCTGCGGGGAAAGCCTGGAGCTTAGCGCCATTCCCGGATTGGAAAGCACTGCCCCGGACGGCGTTCCCCTTTCTGAGCTGATCCGGAAGCATGGGGAAGACCTGATTGGCCGATATGCCCATGAAGCTTTTCCTCTGCTGCTGAAGCTGATTGATGCCCGGGAATGTCTCAGCGTACAGGTTCATCCCAGCGATGACAACGTAGGATACTTTGAAACCGGCAAGCTGGGTAAAACCGAGGCCTGGCTGATTCTGGACGCGCCGCCGGGCGCGGAGATTATTTATGGCCTTCAGCCGGGTATCACCCGAAAAGAGCTGGAAAGAGCCTGTGAAGGCGGCCGTGCGGTGGAATTTTTGCTCCGAAGAGTGCCTGTTCAACCCGGTGACGTGTGTTACATTCCCTCCGGGTGTATCCATGCCCTGACGCCCGGTTTGCTGGTGTATGAAATTCAACAATCCTCCGATGTCACCTATCGTTTCTACGACTGGGATCGTGTTGGAAAGGACGGAAGCCGCCGTCCGCTGCACATTGCCCAGGCGCTGACCGTCTGTGATTTACAGCTTCGTCCCGAACCTGTTCGTCAGGCAAGTGGGCGGGCCGTGGACAGTCCTTTCTTTACCCTGGACCTCATTCCCGTACATGGCTCTGCACCTGTTCCCGCCTGGGGCGAATTTGGAATCCTTACCTCTCTGGACAGCGACCTGTGGCTGAACTGGGAGAGCGGACTTTATCAGATGAAGAAGGGCGAGACCTGCATCCTGCCCAAGGCTTGCCCTCCTCTTGTTCTGGAAGGAAACGGACGGGCTGCCCTTTCCACCCCCGGAAAATGAAATCAATGTTTCACGTGAAACATTTTGAGGAACGACAATGGCTGAACAGAAATTTGCGTTAACCCCAGACCAGGCGCGAGCCGTTTATACACGGGCCCACAGCATCATGGTCAGTGCCGCAGCCGGCTCAGGGAAAACCGCCGTGCTGGTGCAGCGCATCGTCTCCCTTTTGAAGGAGCCAGGCCAGGGCAGCCTGCGGGACATGATGATCGTCACCTTCACCAAGGCCGCCGCTGCGGAAATGCGGACACGACTGAAAAAAGAGCTGCGGAACGAAAGGCAGAATCCCGAATATGCCCAAATCATGTCCAATGCCCTGCTGGAGCTGGAAAGCGTACAAATTTCCACCATTCACAGCTTTTGTCAGCGGCTGATCATGGAGAACTTCGAAGCCCTGGATGTGGAACCCAGGCCAAGAATTTGTGAGACCGGTGTTCGCAAACAGTTATTTGAGGAAAGCCTGCATCAGGCCATCAGCCAGATCTATGAAGAGCAGCGGGATGAAAATGCCCTTCTGCTGCTGAAAAATGTTCCACTAAAAACGGTGCAGGACTGGTGTGACCGGCTGTATACCTTCCTGATGAGCATAGGAGATCCCTTCAACTGGCTCAGGCAGAAAGCTGATGATCTGGTGAAGGAGCCCTTCCGTGAGCAGCCCTGGTATCAGTTTCTTGAGATGAGCCTGTCTGAAAAGCTGGAAGGCATCCAGCAGCAGGTTGTAGACATGGAGTCTTCCTTTTCGGATAGGAATGCTGTTGAAAAGCGACATAATGATTATCTGAAAGATGTGAATAAAATCAATGACCTGATCGACAACATTGAAAAAAGAGATTGCGATGCTTCTGACCTGCTGGTGAATTTCAAATTTGATAAGGCCACCATCATGAGGGGCCTTCCTCCGGAACAAAAAGAATGGAATGACGACTTCAACAGCCTGCGAAAGGACCTGGCAGCCCAGCTCAAGGAACAGGGGTTGAGGCTTTCGCTGGACGAAGACACACACCGGGCTGAAATTGCCAGGTGCCGCAGGCTGGTGTTGGGCCTATGTTCGGTGCTGGAACGCACCCATGACCTGTTCATTGAGGCCAAGCGTGAACGGCATTCCATTGACTACTCCGACATGGAGCAGTTGGCCTGGAAGCTGGTTCACATGGAAGACAAGCAAGAAGCCATCAGCTCCCGCTTCCGCCATATTTTTGTGGATGAGTGCCAGGATGTCAGTCGGATTCAGGACGACATCATTCAGGCTTTACAGGGGCCAAATTGCAGTCTTTTTATGGTGGGTGATGTAAAGCAGAGCATTTACCGCTTCCGCAATGCCGATCCCACCCTGTTCCTGGACCGGCTCATGGAATACCGCAACGCAGGGGACCCGGAAAGAGTTGCTATTTCTCTGCAACAGAATTTCCGCTCCAATCCCATGGTGCTGGAAGCCACCAACCGCCTTTTCCGCTCTGTGATGAGAAAAGAAGTCACCGAGCTGGATTATGGGCCGGAGGAAGAGCTGAACGCGGGACGGACTTGCTCCGAAACCCCCAGAGTTCAGGTCCTGCTGACCGGGGACACAAGAGGCGAAGGCGCGGACGAACGCTTTCTCCGGGAATGCGCCGCAGCGGCAGAAGAAATCAGCCGCCTGATCAGTACCGGTGCCTGTACCCCGAAGGACATAGCCATTCTGATGCCAAAGGTGAAAACCCGGGCAGAACAGCTGAGCCAGGTTCTGGAAAACTATGGGATCCACGCTTTCTCGGATGTGGGGATCAGCTTTACCGAAACGCCGGAAATTTCCGCTTTGCTTCAAATGCTTCGTTGCTTCTGCCAGCCCAATGATGATATTGCCCTGCTGACCACTTTGAAAATGATCCCCTACGAGCTGACCGATGCGGAACTGGCTGACATTCGTCTCTGCGCAGACGGGCAGAAAATGCCCTTCCATGAAGCCTTTGCCCTCTGCACACAGGAAGATACGCCCCTGGGCAAAAAATGCGGTGAAATTCAGCAAAGCATCGAAGCCTGGCGCTTCCGCTGCCGTCACATGGGGGTAGTGGATTTTCTGTGGAAGCTGATGGAAGAGCTGGAGCTGATTCCTGTCAGCGGTGCCCTTCCGGGTGGAACCAGACGGCAGGCCAATCTCCGGATGCTCATTCAGAAAGCAGCTGATTTTGAAGAGAATACCGGCTATACCATGCCGGAATTTCTGGCTTCTGTCAATCTGGAATCCGGAGAGGATGACCAAACGCCGAAAACAGTGCAGCCGGGTGAAGAAATGCTGCACATTATGACCATTCACAAAAGCAAAGGTCTGGAATTCCCGGTTGTTTTCCTGCTTGGACTTGAAGACAAACTGGAAAAGAACGAAGGCTCTCTCAGTATGCTGCCGGACTTCGGTGTCCTCGTGCCGGGCTATTACCGGGATCAGCACTACTATAAAAACAGCGCCATGCGGAATGCCATGGATGCAAAGAGCGAGCTGAACCAAAAAGCAGAACGAGCCAGACTTTTGTATGTGGCCATGACACGGGCCCGGGATCGCCTCTTTATCGTTGGAAATGATGGGCTATCCAATCGTTACTGGCGCATAAAGCCCGGCGCCTATCGGATTGCCCAGGCTTCCTGCATGTGGGACTGGATCATGCAGGTCATTTGTGATGAGGTGGATCTGCCGAAGTCCTCTGAGGATTGGGTCGACCTTCTTCCTGAAAACAGTCCCTGGTCCATCCGGCTGGTAAACCCTGACAAACCGCCTGAGGTGGACTTCACCCAGCTCCAGCTTGCTCAGACAAACGTTTGCCTTCAGTTTCTGGACCTGATTCAGCATCCAATGCGTTCTTCTCTGAATGCAATGTGGGAAAATCTTGGGCAGGACCTGAATCAGGAGCCCCTGAAGGTTTCCGTGACCTCCCGGGTCCATGGCCATCAGAAACCGAAAGCTGTTGATCCCGAGACCTTCATTCAAGAGGAAAACGCTTATGTGAAGGAAAGCCTTGGACAGCAAAGGGACCTGCCTCGTGCACCCCGGTTCATTGAGGAAAGGCTGCCCGATCCTGCTTTGGGCGGAACCGTCAATCACCGTCTTCTTTCCCTGTTTGATATTCAAGCAGCCGCCCTGGCTGAAAATAAAAAAGCTTTTGCCTTTGATGAAGCTGCCCGGTTGGTGGAAAGCCATCATTTTACCCAGGAAGAAAAGGGGCTGCTGAAGCCAGCTATGCTGGGTGGATTCCTGGAGCATGCGCTTTTCAAAAGAATGGTGCTTGCAGAAAAAATCCACAGAGAATGGCATTTTACCCATCGGCTGCCGGATGGCTTCTTCCTGCAGGGTGTGATTGACCTGGCTTTCCGGGAGGAAGACGGTTGGGTGGTTGTGGATTACAAAACGGATCGAATCAAAGAGATTGAGGAACTTGACGCGAAATACCGGAAGCAGCTTCAGCTTTATGCCCAGGCCATCAAGGAAATCCTGCATGAGCCTGTGAAAGAATGCTGGCTGTTCTCCCTGCGGCTGAAGGAGGGCATCCGCCTGTGACAGAAAAAATGTTTCACGTGGAACATCGGAAGATGGATTATCACCTTCATACCCTGCACTCCATGGACGGACGACAAAGCATGGACGAACTGTGTGCCCGCATGGTGTCGCTGGGGGTGGATGAAATCAGCCTGACAGAACATATTGAACCTGGCCATCCTGATCCGAACATGGATCTGCCGCCCATCTGGGATGTGTGGTTTCACGAGATCAATGAAATGCGAAAAAAATATCCGTCCCTGACCATTCGGGCCGGTGTTGAGATTGGAGATAATCCCCCGCTGCACGACAGAATTGTCAAAACCCTGGATGCCCTGCCCCTGGATTTTCGCCTGCTGAGCATGCATCTGGCGGATGGGATCGATTGCTATGAACCTGAATACTTTCAGGGAAAAACGAGAGACCAGGCCTACAGGCGCTATGCGGAATGCAAGGCAGAAAGCATCCTGATGTGGGAGGACTTTGACAGCATTGCCCACATCGGCTATGTGGCGAAGTATTCTCCTTTCATGGGAGAGGAAAAACCCCTGCGCTATGAGGATGCGCCTGATGCCTTTGATGCGTTGCTGAAGCATGTGATTGATCTGGACAAATGCATTGAAATCAATACAAGCGGCTATGGGGCCACAGGAGACACCCTGCCCCACAGCAGCATCATTCGCCGCTACATCGACCTGGGCGGAGACACCTTCACCTTTGGCAGCGACAGCCATGATGTGGATCGGGATTATGCCGATATTGAGCGGGCCAAGGAGCAGGTGAAGGCCCTGGGCGGAAAATATCAGGCAAGCTTCTGTCAGAGAAAAATGGAGAGGTGGAAGCTGTAAATTTCCTTTTGTATTTTCCCTGTTCCTTCACATCTTCTCCTTGCAACCTTCGCCTTTTTATGGTACTATCAACAATGGTTGATTGTATCCAGATGTTTGGAGATGATTGAAATGCCTGATTTTTCTTTATCCGATGCGGTGTTCCAGGGAGCGGCCCAGCGCTTCCCCACTCCTTTTCACCTTTATGACGAGAAGGGAATCCGGGAGAATGCCCGGGCCCTGAACGCCGCCTTTTCCTGGTGTGAGGACTTCCAGGAATATTTTGCCGTAAAAGCCCTGCCCAACCCTGCCATCCTCCGGATTCTGAAGGAGGAGGGCTGCGGCGTGGACTGCTCCAGCGAAACGGAGCTTCTCCTGGCTGACGCCTGCGGCTTCTCCGGCCGGGATATTATGTTCTCCGCCAATGCCATGCCCAACGAGGAATTCACCCTGGCCCGGAAGCTGGGTGCCTTTGTCAACCTGGATGATATCACCCACATTGAGATTCTGCGCTCCTTTGGCGGCATCCCGGAAACGGTTTGCTGCCGCTTCAACCCCGGCGGTGATTTCCGCATCAACGGCCAGATCATGGGCAGCCCGGCAGAAGCCAAGTACGGCTTTACCCTGCCTCAGCTGGAGGAAGGACTGAAAAAGCTGAAGACCCTCGGGGCGAAAAAGTTTGGTCTTCATGCCTTCCTTTCCTCCAACACCATCGATGTGAATTATTATCCCACCCTGGCTGCCATCCTGTTCAAAACCGGCAAGGAGCTGGCAGATAAGACCGGCTTGACCCTGGCCTTCATCAACCTGAGCGGCGGCGTGGGAATTCCCTATCGTCCGGACCAGGAAAAGACGGATATTGCCGCTGTGGGTGAAGGAGTCCGGAAGGCCTATCAGCAGTTCTTCCCGGAAGGCGGTGTTGCCATCAAGACAGAGCTGGGGCGCTGGATGACCGGACCCAAGGGCTGGCTGGTGACCCATGCCACCCATCACAAGGACACCTATCGTCACTACATCGGTCTGGACGCCTGCGCCGCCAACCTGATGCGTCCCGCCATGTATGGGGCCTATCATCACATCACTGTGGTGGGAAAGCGGGATTGGCCCTGCGACCATGTGTATAATGTCACCGGTTCCCTGTGTGAGAATAATGACATATTTGCCATTGACCGGAAGCTTCCGGAGATTTACGAAGGGGATCTGGTGGTGATTCACGACACCGGTGCCCACGGCTTCTCCATGGGTTACAACTATAATGGTCGTCTGCGCTCCGCTGAGGTTTTGTATACAAAGGATGGAGACTACAAGCTGATTCGTCGGGCGGAGACGCCGAAGGATTACTTTGCCACCCTGGATGTGGATGAAGACGGAAAGAAGCTATTATAAGTAGAAGGATTTCGCTCTTCGGAGCGACCAAAGGGCTTTCCGGTCGCCCTTTGGAAACCTTCGGATGACACCTTCCGGATTTAGATGAGGACGGACGAAAGCTGCTGTAAAGTGGTGGAAAACTGTGGAAAACCTGTGGAAACTGTTGATAAGTTTTACAAAACTGTCATAAAAATCCCAATAACCACAGGAAAAATCCAAAAATATGACTTTCCACACCTGTTAATTAACATCTGTTGAAACGGTGAAATTTCTCTTTCTTCCAATCCCCTGCCATCGGGATTTTCCCATTTTCCCTCTCTCAGTCGATGGTTTTTCCCCTTCCTTCATCCTTATATATGGGCAAAAAATTTCCGAATTTTTTGTTTTGATTTTCCGTCTTCTTTCCTCTGATGAAATAAATTATTACATTTTTTCCATTTTCCCAAAGGTTTTTCCGGGGTTTTCCAAGGCTGAAATTCCGGATTTCTTTGGCAAAGGTCCGGTTTTCCACAGTCTTAACAACCCCTACTGCTGTTACTGCAATAAATCCTATGATGATAGATAACGAAAGGAAAGCAATATGCAATTCACTGTGAACGTACAGGATCTGCTGGACGGACTGAACACCGTCACCCGGGCGCTGGCTCTCAGGGCCGCAAAGCAGATTCTGGAAGGCGTCATGATTGAGGCCTTTGAAGATGAAATCAAGATATCCTGCACAGACGGCAGCCTGTGCATTTCCAGCGTGATCCAGGCAAGAATCAAGGAAGAAGGCCGGGCTGTCCTTCCCGGCAGACTGTTCACCGACCTGGTGAGAAAGCTGCCCGCCGGAGAGGCTTCCATTAAGGTCAACGAGCGGTACTCGGCTCAGGTGAACTGCAATCAGTCCCGGTTCACCCTTTCCGGCATGAATCCTGAGGAATATCCGGATCTGCCCCAGGTGACCGGCTCCGTCTCTTTGAAGCTGCAGCAGAACATCCTGCGGGACATGATCAGCCGGGTGGTATTTGCCATCGCTGTGGATGAAAGCCGGCAGATCCTGACGGGCTGTCTGCTGGAGGCTCACAGCGACCGCCTGCTGCTGGTGGCCCTGGATGGTTATCGCATGGCCATCCAGCGGAAGTTCCAGCCGGTGGAAATGCCCGCGGGCACAGAATGCTTCAAGGCCATTATTCCCGGCAAGGTGATGGCGGAGCTGGGCAAGCTGCTGCCTGAAGAGGACACCTTCTGCACCCTGTCCTTTGACCGGAACAGGATGCGGGTGGAATTTGGCAACAGTACTCTGTATTCCGTGTTGTTGGCAGGTGAATATATCGATTACAACAAGATTCTTCCCACTGCCTTCCAGACGGAGGTTCTGGTGGATAAGGATCAGCTGCAGTCTGCCCTGGACCGGGCCAGCCTGATGGCCAGGGAAGGCAAGAACAACCTGGTGCGCATGTCCCTCAGCGATGAGAAGATGACCATCACCTCCAACGCCGAGCTGGGCGATGTGTATGAAGAAATGAACTGTATCCTGAAGGGTGATTCTCTGAACATTGCCTTCAACGCCAAGTACATCAACGATGTTATCCGGAATATCGGGCAGGATGAGCTGTGCATGAAGTTCAACAGCAGCATCAGCCCCTGCGTCTTCACCCCCAAGGAGGGCGATGATTTCCTGTATCTGATCCTGCCGGTCAGAGTTTTCCAATAAAAAAACTCCCTGTGAGAGGGAGTTGAAGGGAAAATCTTATTCACTCAGCTTTTCCTTGATTTTTCTGCCTTCCTTCAGAAGGTCGTGCATAGCATCTCTGTCCTCTTGCCTCAGGGCATCCCTGTAGGCAGTCAGGCGATCCACGAGGCCCTCCAGCTCCGGCAGGAGGGCTTCCCGGTTGTCAAAGAAAAGTTCGGTCCACATGTCTTCGTTCAGCCGGGCCACCCGGGTCATGTCGGCAAAGCTGCCTGCGGAGAAGCCACGGTGGGCCTGAGCCCTGGGACATTTCACATAGGCGCTGGATACGATGTGAGCCAGCTGGGATGTGAAGGCAATCATTTCGTCATGCTCCTTCGGGGTGGTGAACTGCACCCGGCGGAAGCCCAGGTCAATGAAGAAATTCCGGGTGTCCTGAATCACCTGCAGGTCTTCCTCGGGAGAAGGGCACAGGATCATGCTGGCCCGGTCAAACAGATCGTCCCGGGCATAGCGGAAGCCGGAGAATTCCCGACCCGCCATGGGGTGGCCGCCGATGTAATGCCAGGGTGCGTCCTTCACGGTGTTCTGCAGAGCATTCACGATGACCTGCTTTACGCCGCCACAGTCGATGACCACGCAGCCGGGCTTGAAATCAGCGGCATGCTGCTGAATCCAGTCAATAATCCCCTGGGGATAAAGGGCCACCAGCACCAGGTCACATTGGCGAAGACTTTCGTCCGTCAGCACCGCATCAAAGGCATTGAAGAGCTGGGCCTGGTTCAGGGTTTCCGCGGAAAGATCGCAGGCATACACGGTGTGATCCGTATGCAGCTTGATGGTGCGGGCCAGGGAACCGCCGATCAGGCCCATACCGATAATTGCGATTTTCATGTTGATTCATCTCCTGTGGAAATTGACGGAACCGCCTCCGTCCACGGGATTGTAGCAGATTCGGCGGAAAAAAGCAACGAGGAGGATACGTCCAATGGATATTCGTCAGGAATCCCTTCAGAAGCACTATGACTGGCAGGGAAAGATCGAGGTGATCTCCCGGGCTCCCATCAACGATCGGCATGATCTGTCCCTGGCCTATACCCCCGGTGTGGCGGAGGCCTGCCTGGAGATCCAGAAGAAGCCGGAGCTGAGCTGGAAGCTGACCCGCCGCAACAACCTGGTGGCGGTAATCACCGACGGTACCGCCGTGCTGGGCCTGGGAGACATCGGCCCAGAGGCCGGTATGCCGGTGATGGAGGGCAAGTGCGCCCTGTTCAAGGCCTTCGCGGATGTGGATGCCTTCCCCATTTGTGTGCGCAGCAAGGATGTGGATGAAATCGTCCGCACTGTCAGCCTGATTGCTGGCAGCTTTGGAGGCATCAACCTGGAGGATATCGCAGCTCCCCGCTGCTTCGAGATTGAGCGGCGGCTGAAGGAGGTCTGTGATATTCCCGTTTTCCATGATGATCAGCACGGCACTGCCGTGGTGGTGTCTGCCGGCATGCTGAACGCCCTGAAGGTCACCGGCAGGACGCTGGAAAATACCCGTATGGTGCTGAACGGAGCCGGAAGCGCCGGCATTGCCATTGCCAAGCATCTGCTGAACCTGGGTCTGAAGGACCTGACCCTGGTGGATCGCTTTGGCATCATTGACGAGGGCATGGAGGAGCTGAATCCTGCCCAGGCGGAAATGGCCAGGGTGACCAACCGCCGTCATCTCCGGGGAACCCTGGCGGATGCCATCAAGGATGCGGATGCCTTTATTGGCGTCAGCGCTCCCGGTGTCCTGACCCAGGACATGATTCGCACCATGGCCAAGGATCCCATTGTGTTTGCCATGGCCAATCCCACGCCGGAAATTATGCCCGATGAAGCCAAGGCGGCAGGTGCTGCCGTGGTGGGAACCGGCCGCAGTGACTATCCCAACCAGATCAACAACGTGCTGTGCTTCCCGGGTATGTTCCGGGGCGCCCTGGATTGCCGGGCCACCACCATCAATGAAGAGATGAAGATGGCAGCCAGCCGAGCCCTGGCAGACTATGTGGCGGACAGCCTGTCCCCTGAAAACATCATTCCCGATGTGCTGGACCGGAACGTGACCAAGGCGGTGGCTGAAGCGGTTATGAAGGCTGCCCGGGAAAGCGGCGTGGCGAGGGCTTGAGCATGAATCGGATGAACAGGCTTCTCCTGGTTATTCTTCCTTTTTTGCTGCTCTTGTCTTCCCCTGCCCTGGCGGATCAGCCGCTGACCGTGCTGTTCACCTCGGATATTCATTCCTATTTCACGGTGGATCGGGATGTGGTGGAAGGCAGCCTGCGGGAGCATGGCGGTGCCGGAAGGCTCATGACCCTGATCCGGGAAAACACCAATGACCACACGGTGCTGGTGGATGCCGGTGACTTTGCCATGGGCAATCTGCTGCATACCGGCTTTTCCACAGATGCCTATGAGCTGCGGCTCATGGGCAGCCTGGGCTTTGATGCCACCACCTTCGGCAATCATGAATTTGATTTTGCGGGAACCGGGGCCGCGTCCATGCTCCGGGCGGCAAAAAGCTCCGGAGATCCGCTGCCGGGCATGGTCATTCCGGCCAACATGAACCTGACCGGAACCCTGACGGAAGAGCAGCAGGAACTGTCGGATGCCCTGGCGGATATGGGGGCTGCCCGGTACATCATTAAGGAAGTCGGCGGCATTCGGATTGCCATCTTTGGTTTGATGGGCGATGATGCCATTTCCTGCTCCCCCACCAGTGGTGTTACCTGGGATGACCCCATCAAATCCGCCAAGGCGGTGGTGAAGGAAATCGGCGACCAGGCGGATGTGATCATCTGTATTTCCCATTCCGGCACCAATGGGGACGGAAAAACCGGCGAGGATATCAACCTGGCCAAGAATGTTCCGGAAATTGATGTGGTCATCAGCGGACATACCCATACGGCCTACCATGAAGCCATTTATGCAGGCAATGCGGTGCTGGGTTCTCCCGGCTGCTATCTGTCCTACCTGGGCCGCATGGAGCTGAGCGTGGCGGATGACGGTAAGGTGACTTGCCTGAGCTACGATCTGCTGTCCTGCGATGAAACCGTTGAGCCGGATGAGAAGATGGATGCGCAGGTGGAGGGCTACCTGGATGAGGTGGAGGCAAATTACCTGAACGGTGTGGATCACAGCCAGATTATTGCCTTCAGCGGGATCCAGTTCAAGAGCCTGGAACAGATCTATGTGGATTATGAGGAAGAGCCGCTGGCCAACCTGATCACGGATTCCTACCTGTATGCCTTCCGGCAGCTGGGTCAGGATATCGATGTGGGCATCGTGGGCGTGGGCACCATCCGGGAAAGCCTGGATGAAGGCTACGTCACTGTGAATGATGCCTTCAAAATCTGCTCTCTGGGAGTGGGCTCGGACGGCAGCGCCGGTCATCCTCTGGTGGGCGCCTGGATCTATGGTTCTGAGCTGAAGACACTGGCGGAGATCGACGCCTTCCTGGGAAGAAGCAATGGATCCTTCAAGCTGCACTATGCGGGCATGGAGGTCACGGTGGATGTGAACCGCCTGCCCTTTGACCGGGTTACCTCCATGACCATCGTCCGGGAGGACGGCAGCCGGGAAAAGGTGGAAAGCAACAAGCTGTACAAGGTGTGCGGCAACATGTACGGCATCAACATGATCGGTTCCATCAGCTCCCGTTCCTATGGGTTGTTGAAGGTTCAGCTGAAGAATGCCGACGGAACACCGGTGACGGACAATTATCAGCTGGCCCTGAAGCGGGAAGACGGCACGGAGGTAAAGGAATGGGAGGCCTTCCGGGATTATCTGTCTTCTTTTGAACAGGTGGATGGCGTTTCTGTGATTCCGGAAAGCTATGCCGCTGCCGAAGGACGGAAAACCGTGACGGCAGGCTATGGCCTGGCCCTGATCAGTAATCCGGGACCGGTGACCCTTGCGGCGATCATCCTTGTGGTGTTGATTTTGGGCGTGATCATTCTGCTGATCGTGACCCGGAAGAAGCGCAAGGCCCGCCGGCTGAGGAAAAGGGAAGCCCGCAAGCTGAAAAAGCAGGCAAAAAATCACTAAAATCAGGGAAGCATGGGAAACCGTGCTTCCTTTCATTTATTAAAAAAGTTCAAAATGAGTCACAGTTTCTTCACAGTCTGTTCGCAATAGACTGATATGATCCACCTTGTAAAAACAAGGAAAGGATGGAACATCCTGATGAAACGACTGATTGCTCTGCTGATGGCATTGATGATGATCACTTCCCTGGCCCTGGCGGAAACCACCGGTGACAATCCTCCGGAGAAGCCGGAAGGACAGATGGGCGAGATGGGCAACCCCGGAGAAAAACCGGATGGTCAGCCCGGTGATATGAATGGCAATCCCCCGGAGAAGCCTGACGGCCAGTCCGGTGACATGGAAAATCCCCCGGAGAAGCCCGACGGTCAGCCCGGTGAAATGGGTGGCGCTCCTGACGGTCAGCCCGGCGGCATGGGTGGCCCCGGTATGGGCTCCGCTTCCATCGAATATACCGCCGTGCAGACGGTGACCGAGGATACGGAGCTGACCGGTGAGCTGAAATCCACCGGAACAGATGAAAACGTTTTGCTGGTCACCTCCGGCACGACCACTGTGAGCAACGCGGATGTGCAGCGTTATTCCGCCGATTCCACCGGCGGCGATAACAGCAGCTTCTATGGTGTGGGCGCCTGCCTGCTGGTGACCGGCGGCACCCTGAAGGTAACGGATTCCACCATCGCCGGTCAGGCGAATGGTGCGGCGGGTGTGTTCGCTTACGGGGATGGCACTGCTTATGTCAGCAACACCACCATCACTACCAGTGAAAGCACCTCCGGCGGCATTCACGTGGCGGGCGGCGGCACCCTGTATGCCACCGATCTGACGGTGGAGACCTCCGGCGCGTCTTCCGCGGCCATTCGCAGCGACCGGGGCAGCGGCACCATGGTGGTGGAGGGCGGTACCTATACCTCCAATGGCAGCGGCTCTCCCGCCGTTTATGTCACGGCGGATATTTCCATCAAGGATGCGGAGCTGAACGCCACCGGCGCTGAGGCTCTGTGCCTGGAGGGAAAAAACAGTGTGCGGCTGTATAACTGCAGCCTTACGGGAAATATGCCCGATAACGAGCAGAATGACAACAACTGGAACGTGATCCTCTACCAGAGCATGTCCGGCGACAGCGAGGTGGGACAGGGCAGCTTCCAGATGATCGGCGGTACCCTGACGGCTCAGCGGGGCGGCATGTTCTACACCACCAACACGGACAGCGTGTTCGTGCTGTCGGATGTGGAAATCATTCCCAGCGATACCAACGATTATTTCCTCCGCTGCACCGGCAACAGCAATGCCCGGGGCTGGGGTCAGACCGGCAGCAATGGCGCCGACTGCACCTTCGTCGGTTATTCTCAGGAAATGAACGGCAATGTGATCTACGACAGCATTTCCAACCTGAACCTGTACCTGATGACCGGCTCTGTGCTCACCGGCGCCGTGCTGGATGACGAAAGCTGCGCGGGTCAGGGCGGCGATGGCAAAACCACGGTCTATATCGATCAGAATTCCACCTGGGTGGTGACGGAAGACAGCACCCTGGATGCCCTGATGACCGAAGGCACTGTGGTGGATTCCGAGGGAAACCCGGCGACCATCGTAGGCACTGACGGCACGGTGTATCAGCAGGGCAGCGCTTTCACCGTGACGGTGAACAGCTACAGCGATACCCCGGACTTCAGCGGTGCGGTGGAGCTGACGGACTGGACCGGCATCCCGGAAGCATAACCAGGAAAACCAACCGGGGCTGTGAAAGAACACAAACAGTGTTCAATCGCAGCCCCTTTTCTGATTGACAAAATAGCTAAAATTACATAGAATAAAAATAGCGAAGGAGGAAATAAAAAATGACAGTGGCCAATGCAACAGAGGTACAGAATAACTTCGGACGTTTTTTGCAAACAGCAATGGAAGGTACAGATGTGGTGATCCTGAAGAATGGGAAAGAGGTGGCCCGCCTGATTTCCAGAAACAAGGCGGTTTCCTTACTGACGCATTCCCTGGTGGGAGTTTTAACGCAGGAAGTGGATGAAAAAGCACTGCGGGCTGAAAGCATCATGCATCATGAAGGTATTGA
>R11__coassemble_423_pt1 | contig 27967 bp, 19 predicted proteins | sample R11__metabat2_high_PE_049 | metagenome-assembled genome bin R11
TGTGCTTCCTGGTCTTGTAACCCAGAGCGGGCTTGCCCCAGGGAGTCACAGGAGCGGGCATACCGACAGGGCTCTTGCCCTCGCCGCCGCCATGGGGGTGGTCATTGGGGTTCATCACAACACCGCGGACGGTGGGACGCACGCCCATGTGACGGACACGGCCGGCCTTGCCCAGGCGGACATTCTCATGATCAGTGTTGCCCACGGTGCCGATGGTAGCCTTGGCGCCCAGGGGCAGCTTCCGCATCTCGCCGGAGGGCAGGCGGACAGTGGCAAAGCCATTCTCCTTGGCCATCAGCTGAGCAGCCATACCGGCGGAACGGACCAGCTGGCCGCCGCGGCCGGGCTTGATCTCCAGGTTGTGGATCAGCGTACCCACGGGAATGTTGGCCATGGGCAGCGCGTTGCCGGGCTTGATATCAGCGTTCTCAGAGGAGATGACGGTGTCGCCCACATTCAGGCCCAGAGGAGCCAGGATGTAGCGCTTCTCGCCGTCGGCGTAGTTCAGCAGCGCGATGAAAGCGGAGCGGTTGGGATCGTACTCGATGGTGGCAACCTTGGCAGGAATGTCAATCTTGTTGCGCTTGAAGTCGATGATACGATACTTCACCTTGTTGCCGCCGCCCTGATGGCGAACGGTGATCTTGCCCTGCTTGTTACGGCCGGCATTCTTCTTCTTGGTCTCCAGCAGGCTCTTCTCGGGGGTCTTGCTGGTGATCTCCTCATAGGTCAGAACCGACATAAAGCGCCGGGCGGGCGAAGTCGGCTTATAAACACGAGTAGCCATTTTTCGTTTCCTCCCTGCTTTACTGTGCCATGCCCTCGAAGAACTTGATGGGCTTGGAGTCCTTCTTCAAGGTCACATAGGCTTTCTTCACTTCAGCGGTGCGGCCGGAGAAGCGGCCCTGGGTCTTAATCTTGCCGAGGGTGCGGCAGGTGTTCACCTTGTCCACCTTCACGCCGTCATCCTTGAAGCAGGCTTCCACGGCGTTCTTGATCTCGGTCTTGTTGGCATGAATGTCGACCTCGAAGATGTACTTCTTGTCGGCAATGCCCTCGTACGCCTTCTCGGTCAGGACCGGGCGCAGGATGATATCGTGCGGATCCTTCATTATGCGTACACCTCCTCAACGGCTTCAACAGCAGCCTTGGTCATGACGACCTTGCCGGCGTTGATGATGTCGTAGACATTCAGGGTGTTCACGTAGGTCGTCTTGGCCTCGGCCAGGTTGGCGGAAGCGCGGACCACGTTCTCATCCTTCTGAGGCAGAACCACCAGCGCCTTCCGGGTGGCGTTCAGCTTCTTCAGGGTTTCAGCCATCAGCTTGGTCTTGGCGTCCTTCAGCTCCAGCTTGTCAACCACGATGATCTCGCCGTCGTTCAGCTTGGCGGTCATGGCGGACTTGAAGGCCAGCCGACGCACCTTCTTGGGCACAGCGATCACATAGTCCCGGGGCTTGGGGGCGAACACCACGCCGCCGTGACGGAACTGAGGAGCACGGTTGCCATGGTGCCGGGCGTTACCGGTGCCCTTCTGACGGTAGATCTTGCGGCCGCCGCCACGCACCTCGGTGCGGGTCTTGGCGCTCTGGGTTCCCTGCCGCTGAGCGGCCAGGTAGGAACGGACGACCAGATGCATGGCAGCGGTATTGATGGGGGCGGCGAAGATGCCGTCGCTCAGTTCAATCTCGCCAATGGCCGCGCCTTCCATATTATACAGTGCAGTCTTAGCCATAGTCTCTTATTTTCCTCCTTGTCCACTCAGGCCTTGATGGAGTCGCGGACAATCAGCAGGCTGCCGTTGGCACCCGGCAGGGCACCCTTGACCAGCAGCAGATTGCGCTCGGCATCCACGCTGACCACTTCCAGGTTCTGAACAGTCGTGGTGTCCACACCATAGTGGCCGCCCATGTGCTTGTTCTTGAACACGCGGGAAGGATCGGAGTTAGCGGACATGGAACCCACGCCGCGGTGATACTTGGAGCCGTGAGCCATGGGGCCGGTGTGCTGGTTCCAGCGAGCCACAGGGCCCTGGAAGCCATGGCCCTTGGAGGTGCCGGTCACGTCGATCTTGTCGCCGGCGGCGAACTGATCGGCCTTCAGCACGTCACCGACCTTGTAGCCGGTGCAGTCATCAAACCGGAACTCACGCAGCACGCGCTTGGCTTCCACGCCGGCCTTGGCGTAGTGGCCCAGCTCGGGCTTGTTCAGCAGCTTCTTGGCGCGAGCCTCAGTGAGGTCGCCGAAGCCAACCTGGATGGCATCGTAGCCATCGGATTCAACATTCTTGGTCTGCACCACGGTGCAGGGGCCCGCTTCAACAACGGTGACCGGAACGAGACGGCCGTCTTCGGTGAAGACCTGCGTCATGCCGATCTTTTTGCCCACGATCGCTTTCTTCATTCTTCGTTCCTCCTGCCTTACAGCTTGATCTCGATTTCGACACCAGCAGGAAGGTCAAGCTTCATCATGGCGTCCACCGTCTTGGGGTTGGGGTTGAGGATGTCGATGAGCCGCTTGTGGGTGCGGCGCTCGAACTGCTCGCGGCTGTCCTTGTACTTGTGGGTGGCGCGGAGAATGGTCACGATCTCGCGCTCGGTAGGCAGCGGGATCGGGCCGGAGACCCGGGCGCCCGTGCGCTTGGCAGTCTCGACGATCCGCTCGGCGGACTGGTCGATCAGGCTGTGCTCATAGGACTTGAGCTTGATACGGATTTTCTGGCTGGCCATTGATTAACCTCCTTAAATCGTTCCCGTCTGTGCCCGGTGCTGCTCCACTGCAGGTGCAGAGCGGCGTTGGCACTGCGAGTCCGTCGCCCGATTCTCGGGCTGGTCCGCGGTAATTACCTGCCTGGCCTGGCAGCAACTTACCGTTTCATCCCTAAACAGACAACGGATGCATTATAGCCTACTTCCCGGAAAAGTGCAAGGGGTTTTTCAAAGAAAATTCAACTTTTTTTGCTTTTCCAAAGTCCGGAAACCCCTTGTTTTCTTTGCTTTTCCCTGTGAAAGCATTATACACCCTGTCCGGCGTACACTTTTTTCGGATTTTTCCGCGGAAAATCGGTTTTTTGCCTGTTTTGTCTTATGGTAGGATGGTCCGCAAATCCATATATTTTCGGTGTTTCCCTGAAATTCGCTTTTTACACCTGCGATGGCGTACACATATTTTCTTTTGCGAATTTCCTTTGTATTTTTTGTGTTTTTCTGCGACCATTTTCCTGATTTTGCAAATTTTTTCCCTTTTTGTTAGCACTCTCGTTCGTTGAGTGCTAAAAAGTTCTTGCAAAATTCATATTGCGGTGCTATAATTTTTCCCGTCCGATGAAGACAAGACCGGCTCAGCCGTATTTTAAGGAGGTTTTGTTATGGCCGTTATGAATGAAAAGGGTTCCGTTTCCATTGATGCGCAGAACATTATGCCTGTCATCAAGCGCTGGCTTTATTCCGACAAGGACATCTTCCTGCGGGAGGTGGTGTCCAACGCCTGCGATGCCATCACCAAGTTCCGCATGAGCCATGTGGGTACCGAGGAGGACATGAAGGTCACCGTTACCGTTGATAAGGAAGCAAACCAGCTGCGCATCTCCGATACCGGCATCGGCATGACCTTTGATGAGGTGAAGCGCTACATCAACCAGGTGGCCTTCTCCGGGGCCGAGGAGTTCCTCAAGAATTATCAGGGCGAAAAGCAGGACGACCAGGCCGGCATCATCGGCCACTTCGGCCTGGGCTTCTACAGCGTGTTCATGGTCAGCGACAAGGTGGAAATCCAGACCCTGTCCTGCCAGGAGGGTGCCGAGCCCGTCCACTGGGCCAGCGAGGACGGCATGGCCTTCGAGATGGATACCGGCAGCCGCGCCGCCCACGGCACCGACATCATCCTCACCATTGCCGAAGACAGCAAGGAATTCCTGGACGTGTGGCGCGTCCGGGAGGTGCTGGACCGGTACTGCGGCTTTATGTCCAGCCCCATCTGGCTGGAGGATGCCAATGCCAAGCCCACCGAGCGCCAGGTGCCCAGTGCCGGCGGCGAGAAGAACGAAGACGGCACCCCGAAGATGGAGACCGTCATCGACGTGCCCAAGCCCAGCCTGATCAACGAGACCGCGCCCCTGTGGCTGAAGAAGCCCTCCGAGTGCACCGAGGAGGAATACAAGAGCTTCTACCACAAGGTGTTCGATGATTACGAGGATCCCCTGTTCTGGATCCATCTGAATGTGGACTATCCCTTCAACCTGAAGGGCATCCTGTTCTTCCCCCGGTACAAGAACGACTTCGGCACCCACGAAGGGCAGATCAAGCTGTTCAGCGGCCAGGTGTTCGTGGCGGACAACATCAAGGAGATCATTCCCGAGTTCCTGCTGCTGCTCAAGGGCGTGGTGGATTGCCCCGACATCCCCCTGAACGTGAGCCGTTCCTTCCTGCAGAACGATGGCTATGTCAAGAAGATCAGCGCCCACATCACCAAGAAGGTGGCCGACCGCCTCACCGGCATGATGAACACCGAACGGGAGGCCTACCAGGGCTACTGGGACGACATTGCGCCCTTCGTGAAGTTCGGCTGCCTGAAGGACAGCAAGTTCTACGACATGATGAAGGACGCCCTGCTGCTGAAGACCACCGCCGGGGAATACCTGACCCTGGCCGAATATGCCCAGCACAACGGCGAAAAGGCCGGCGAGAAGATCTATTACACCAACGACCCCAAGCGTCAGGCCGCTTCCGTTTCCCTGTACACGGATCGGGGCATCGATGTGGCCGTGCTGGACCACCTGATCGACAACAACTTCATGTCCTTCATGGAATACAGCGCCGCGGGCGACAAGAAGCCTGTCTTTGCCCGGGTGGACGCGGACGTCTCCGGCCTGACCCAGGAGAGCGAGGAGGGCAGCGAGCTGGATGCCGACAAGCTGCAGAGCCTGTTCCGCACCGTGCTGGAGAAGCCGGAGCTGGAGGTGAAGCTGGAGGCCTTTGCCGACGCGGACATGACCGCCATGGTCACCGAAGATGAGCAGACCCGGCGCTTCAAGGAAATGAGCAAGCTCTACGGCGAGTCCTTCCCCATGCCCGACCGCTTCACCCTGGTGCTGAACCGTCGCAGCGAGGCCATCCGGTCCCTGGCCCAGCGGGATCCCGCCGATGAGGTGACCGTCCTGCTGGCAAAGCAGATCTACGACCTGGCCCGCATGGCCGCCCAGCCCCTGGAGGCGGAAGAGATCACCGAGTTCCTGAACCGGAGCAGCCGCCTGGTGGCCATGGCCGCCAAGGCATAATCCCCCAGCCGAAAAGAACTGAAAAAGAACCGAAAAGAACGATCACCCGGCGCTTTGTCGGGTGATCGCTTTTTGCTTGACAGGGGTTTGCTTCTCCCTGCCCGCTCAGTTTTCGTTCCGCTTCTTCGGGAAATACATTTCCTCCGTGATGCGCACATCGCTGTCCGCCTGAAGCTTCGCCAGGATGCGGGTTTTTGCCTCTCCCTGGGCGATCCGGGGAGAGCAGTCGTTTTCCGGCTGGGAGGAGGAGGTCTCAATGGGGATCAGGGTCAAGGCAGCCCCCTGGTATTCCCCGTCCCGGAAGCGCAGCCGCACCCGGGCCAGGGTCCCGTCGAAGGTGGTCATGTCCTTTGTGCCGCCGAACATCATGTTCCCCAGGCTGTAAAGCACCAGGGTGCCGTCCAGCTCCTCCACGCCCTGCACCACATGGGGGTGGGTACCGATGACGATGTCCGCACCGGCCTGGGCCGCGCAGAGTGCCATTTCCTCCTGGGTCTCGTTGTGCAGGGCGCTGTATTCCCTGCCCCAGTGGCAGCTGTAGATCACCACGTCCGCGCCCTGCTCCCGGAGGCTTTCGACCTCCCGGGCGATCACCCCGGGATCCTCCTTCCACACCGTTTCCCGGCACCCCGCGAAACCGATGGTGATGCCGTCCTTCTCCCAGAGGCAAAGCCTGCCGTAGCCGCTGTAAAGCACATCCGCGGCCCGGAGAGCGGAGATGGTGCTTACCATGCCGTCATCGCCGTAATCAATGATGTGGTTGTTGGCGATGTTCACCGCCTCGACGCCGCTCTCCGGCAGGGCAGATGCCCATTCCGGCAGGCCCCGGAAGCGGTATTCCTTGGTTTTGTCCTCGTTCACGGAGGTGGCCTGCAGGGTACATTCCAGGTTCACCACCGTCAGATCGTCAGAGCCGAAAAGGCTCTGCAGCTGCCGGAAGGGCCAGGCCGCGCCGTTTTCCTGTATGAACGCGGGCAGGGCATCCTCATCCTGCCACCAGGCCTCCCGGGTGCCCAGCACCGTATCGCCGCCGAAGGTGAGCACCAGCTCCGTGTCCGCCTCCGTCAGCTCCGGCACCGCTTCCGCCTCCGTCAGCGTCCGGTCCGGCTCCAGGGAAAGCTCGGCATTCAGGGCCTCCCGGGTCCGCTCCTCCGGATCATCCAGCACCAGCACCCGGGTCCCGGCGGCAATGTGGGTATAGACCCACCAGGCATTGACCCCGTCCGATGTGCAGAAGGGCTCCATGCGCACACAGCCGTGGCTGGCCTTGGTGCCCAGGCTCTCCCGCTGCTGGGAGAAATCCTTCAGCCCATTCTTGTCCCGCCAGGCGCACCGGTGCAGCAGGTTTCCGCCGTCGTAGCGGATCACATAGTCGTAATTGTTGCCGTTGGTGGAGAAGGTCACCATGTGCTCCTGAGTCAGGAAGGAGCCTGCCGCTGTTTCCTGGTACAGCTTGCCCTTGTCCGTGAGGCCCGTGGAAACGCCATAGCTGCCCAGGACGCCTTCCCGGTCATACACCGTCAGGGTCTGGGCCTTCTTGTCGATCACCAGAAGGTAGTCCTGCCGGGGCGTGACCACCTTCAGCTTTTTCGTCTGCACCCAGCCCTCTGCCGGAGTGCCGTCCTCGTGAACCCAGGCCCGCACCCGGGTCCAGTCTCCGTCCAGCTCAAGGACCTCCAGGGCCTGGCTCTGCCCGTGCACCGTGCCCAGGGCCTGGGAGGCGGTGCTTTGTTTCGCGTAAATGGTCAGATGGGCGGTGTTCCCCACATCCGCCACCACGGCGGGCTGCTCCGCCAGGGCCCACAGCTCCTCCGGGGAGGCGCCTTCCTCCGGCATGATGCTTCCGGTGACGAACAGAGGCATTTCCGGCCTGCTGCCCTCCCGCACCGTCACCGTCAGGGCGGTGGTCCAGTCAGGGTTTTCCTCGCCGAAGAACCGCAGGGTATATTCGCCCTCCGGGACCGCCTCGCCCTGCAGCCTGCCGTTCCACTTCCACTTCTGCAGGCCGTAGCTGACGGAGCGGGTGACGCTGCCCAGCAGCTCCTCTCCCCGGTACACCGCCATGGTGATGTTCCCCTGCCGCACCGGGTCCAGCTCCGCGTACCAGTCATTGTCCTCCAGGTACAGGGTGTCCGAGCCGGGCAGGGCCCACTCCACCGCCTGACAATCCTTGATTTTGTTGATCCGGGTCTCCGTCTCCGTGCCGTCCGGCAGGGTCAGGCGCAGGGTGTAGACGCCCTCGGCCAGCCGTTCTCCGTGCTCTCCCAGGCCATCCCACTGACAGATGTTTTCTCCCGCCCGCACCGGAATTTTCAGGGTGCGCCAGGTGTTCAGCCCGTCCTCTACCGTCAGGGTCGCTTCGCCCTCCGCCGGAGACAGGATGGTCAGGGGATTGTCCCGGTAGCCCTGGATGTCCCCCTCCGCCCGGAGCGCCTCCTCACAGCGGGCGCAGGCGGTCAGGGAAAGCAGCAGGGCCAGCAGCAAAATCAATCGCTTCATTAAAGAAACCTCAGGCTTTTTTCAGGCTGTTTTCCTTCATTTCCCGGGCCAGCTAAAGCATATGCCGTGCGTGGCTCCTGGCGGATTCATCGATGCTTCCGGCGCCGGTGAGCATCCGGGCCACCTCGTCCACCCGTTCCTCCTCCCCCAGCAGACGCACGGAGGTGTTGGTGCGTTCCCCGGTCACCGTCTTTTCCACCAGGAACGCATGATCCGCCATGGCCGCCAGCTGAGGCAGATGGGTCACGCAGATCACCTGCCTGCTTCCGGCAATGCCCGCCATCTTTTCCGCCACCACCTGGGCCATGCGGCCGGAGATGCCGGTGTCGATCTCGTCAAACACCATGGTGCCCACGCCGCCCTTTTCCGCCTCCAGGGACTTGATGGCCAGCATCAGCCGGGACAGTTCACCGCCGGAAGCAATGCGGGACAGGGGCTTCAGGGGTTCACCGGGGTTGGGGCTGATCAGGAACTCCAGGGTGTCGTCCCCCGTGGGCCTGGGCACCGGCAGCTTTTCCTCCCGGGGCGCGAATTCCACCCGGAACACGGTTTTCTCCATGCCCAGGTCCTTCAGCTGCTCCGTCATGGCCGCCTCGAACCGGCGGGCAGTCTCCGTCCTGGAGGCCGTCAGGGCCCTGGCCGCCGCCCGGTATTCCGCCAGCAGCCGGCGGTGCTCCTTCCCCAGGCGCTCCACCTCATCATCCATGGAGGAGAAGCGGTCATACTCCTCCCGCATGGCCTGCTGATTTTTCAGCACCTGAGCCAGGTTCTCGCCGTATTTCCGCTCCAGGCGGCGGATCAGGTCCAGCCGGGCCTCCACCGCTTCCGCCCGCTGGGGATCGAACTCGCCGCTCTCCAGCCGCTCCGCCAGGTCGTAGCCCAGCTCCTCCAGCTCGTAGGTACAGCCGCGGCACCTTTCCGCTAGGGCGGCGTATTCCGCTCCCAGGTCCTTCAGCCCCTCCAGGGCAGAGGAAGCCTCCTTCAACCGGGAGACCAGGCTGCCCGCCTCGCTCTCCTCTGACAGGATCCCGTAGGCGGCCCGCAGGCCCGCGTCCACCTTTTCCCCGTGGCGGAAGCGTTCCTTCTCCGCTGTCAGGGCTTCCTCCTCGCCGGGCTTCAGCCTGGCCCTGTCCAGCTCCTCCAGGGACTTCTTCAGCAGCTCCATCCGGGCGTTTTTCTGCTGATTTTCCCTGGAAAGCCGGGCATACTGCCGGTGCAGCTTCAGGAAGTCGTCATAGGCCCGGGCGGTCTCTGCCAGCAGGCGCTGATGCTCCTCGTTGCCGAAGCCGTCCAGGAAGGCCATGTGCCGGGCGGGGTCCATCAGGAACTGGTGCTCATGCTGGCCGTGCACATCCATCAGGCACTGGGCCACCTCCCGCAGGAAGGACAGGGGCATCACCGTACCGCAGACCCGGCACAGGTTCTTGCCTGCCGCGGTCACCTCCCGCTGCAGGGTCACCAGGCCGTCCTCCGCCTCGATCTCCTTTTCCTTTAGCAGGCGCTCCACATCCGGGTGGCCTTCGCAGTCGAACACCGCCTCCACCCGGGCCTTCTCCGTGCCGGTGCGGATCAGCTCCCGGTCCGCCCGGCCGCCCAGGGCCAGGTTCACCGCATCCACCACAATGGATTTGCCCGCGCCGGTCTCGCCGGTCATCACATGCATGCCCGGAAAGAAGTCGATGGTCAGCTTCTCGATCAGGGCAATGTTTTCTATATGAAGAGACAGGATCATGCTCTGCCCTCTCTCTGCTTCATGATGACGCGGATCCGCTCCAGCACCGCCGGCACATCCTCCACGGAACGGATCACCATCAGGATGGTGTTGTCCCCCGCCAGGGTGCCGATCACCTCCGGCCAGTGGAAAGAATCCAGGGCCTCGCAGGCCACGTTGGCACTGCCGGTCAGGGTGCGGATGACCACCTGGTTCAGGGCGCTGTTCACGCTGAGCACGGACTCCGACAGGATCCGGCTGTACCGCGCGTTCATGGCGCCGCCGTCCCCGTTCTCCGGCGTGGCGTACCGGTAGGTGCCGTCCGGGCAGAGGAGCTTGATCAGCCTGAGCTCCCGGATGTCCCGGGAGATGGTGGCCTGGGTCACGCTGTAGCCCATGTCCCGCAGAGCCGCCGCCAGCTCATCCTGGGTCTCCACAGGTCGGCTGGCAATGATATCCAGAATCGCCGTCTGGCGTGTCGCTTTCATGTCGTTCCCTCCGGAATGCATAAATACTCATTTTTGATTATACCACGAATATGATTTCTTCGCAACCGGGCGTTTCTGTGTGAAATTCCCATGAAAAGGCGGAATCTGCCGGATTTCGGGCTTGTGTTTTTGGAAAATGTGCTGTATACTCGGATTTGCGGGCTTTTTTACCGCACGACGGATGCTGCGGCGGCAACCCCTTTGCCTGCCCAGTGACGATATAACCCCCTCATAACCGGAAGGAGGAGACTCATGCCTACCACATCCTTTGATAAGGATTCCATCAAGGAAGCCATCATCGGCAAGCTGCAGCGCTACAACGGCCGCTCCATTCAGGACGCCACCGAGCAGCAGATCTACAACGCCGTGGCCTCCACGGTGCGTGACCAGATCATGCAGAAGTACACCATCGCCCGGGAGGAGCGGAAGCAGCACAACAACAAGCGGCTGTATTATCTCTCCGTGGAATTCCTCATGGGCCGCAGCCTGTACTGCAACATGCTGAACCTGGTTTCCACCGATGTATACAAGCAGGCCCTGTCCGAGCTGGGCATCGACCTGCACGCCATCCTGAAGGAAGAGCCGGAACCCGGCCTGGGCAACGGCGGTCTGGGCCGCCTGGCTGCCTGCTTCATGGACAGCCTGGCCTCTCTGGATCTGCCTGCCATGGGCTGCACCATCCGCTATGAATACGGCCTGTTCCGCCAGAGGATCGTGGACGGCCAGCAGGTGGAGATGCCCGACTACTGGCTGGGCAACGGCAATGCCTGGGAAATCCCCGTGATGGACGACACCTGCGAGGTACACTACGGCGGCCATGTGGATTCTGTGGTGGACGAGGTCACCGGCGAGACCCGCTTCATCCACCGGGACTACACCACCATCGAGGCTGTGCCCTATGACATGCCCATCGTGGGCTATGACACCTCCACGGTGAACACCCTGCGGATGTGGTCTGCCCGCAGCCCCAAGCGGATCGACCTGAGTTCCTTCGGCCAGGGCAAGTATGTCCAGGCCACCGAGGACATTGAGCTGGCTGAGGTCATCTCCAAGGTGCTGTATCCCGAGGACAACCACTATGAAGGCAAGATGCTGCGCCTGCGCCAGCACTACTTCTTCACCAGCGCCACCCTGCAGTACATCATCAAGGACTTCAAGAAGCTGAACGGCAATGACTTCTCCAAGCTGCCCGAGAAGGTGGCCATTCACGTGAATGACACCCATCCCGGCCTGGCCATCCCCGAGCTGATGCGGCTGCTGCTGGATCAGGAGGGTCTGGGCTGGGACGAGGCCTCCGCCATCGTGCAGAAGACCATCGCCTACACCAACCACACCATCATGTCCGAGGCTCTGGAAAAGTGGCCTGAGGACATGGTGAAGACCCAGCTGCCCCGGATCTACATGATCCTGGAGGAGATGAACCGCCGCCTGTGCGCCCGCCTGTGGAATGAGTTCCCGGGCCAATGGGACCGCATCGCCCATATGGCCATCCTGGCCTATGGTCAGGTGCACATGGCCAACCTGTGCGTGGCCATGGGTCACCATGTGAACGGCGTCAGCCAGCTGCACGGCGAGATCCTGAAGGAAGACACCTTCCACGACTACAACCTGGTGATGCCCGAGAAGTTCTCCGCCATCACCAACGGCATCACCCATCGCCGCTGGCTGATGAGCTGCAACCCCGAGCTGACCCAGCTGATCTGCGATGCCATCGGCACCGACTGGATCAAGGAGCCCCAGCTGCTGAGCAAGCTGGCCCCCTTCGCGGATGACGCCGCCTTCGTGGAGAAGTTCGCCACCGTGAAGAAGCACAACAAGGAGCGCCTGGCCATGTTCCTGAAGGATCGCCAGGGCGCTGTGGTGGATCCCGAGTTCATGTTCGACTGCCAGAGCAAGCGGCTGCACGAGTACAAGCGGCAGATGCTGAACGCCCTGCACATCCTGGTGCTGTACAACCGCATCATGACCGATGAGACCTTCACCATGGAGCCCCGGGTGTTCTTCTTCGGTGCCAAGGCCTCTCCCGGATACTACCGCGCCAAGCAGACCATCCGCATGATCAACGCCATCGCGGATCTGATCGACAGGTCTCCCCGGGCGAAGAAGTTCCTGAAGGTGGTCTTCCTGGAGAACTACGACGTGTCCAGCGCCGAGGTGCTGATCCCCGCCGCCGAGGTCTCCGAGCAGCTGTCCACCGCCTCCAAGGAGGCCAGCGGCACCGGCAACATGAAGTACATGATGAACGGCGCCGTCACCATCGGCACCATGGACGGTGCCAACGTGGAGATCTGCGAGCAGGTGGGTGCCGACAACATCTACATCTTCGGCATGCGGTCCGACACCGTGCGGGATATGTATCGCGAGCACAACTACAACCCCATGACCATCTACGAGAGCAACCACGAGCTGCGTACCGCTCTCACCCAGATGATCGACGGCACCCTGATGCCCAACAACGCCAGCGCCCTGCAGGATCTGTATCACAGTCTGCTGTTCGGCGATTACGGCTCCATGGCCGACAACTATTTCGTGCTGAAGGACTTCGGCAGCTACTCCATGGCCCAGCGCCGGCTGAACGCCGACTACGCCAACCAGAAGAAGTGGCAGCACATGGCCGTGATGAACACCGCCATGTCCGGCATCTTCTCCTCCGACCGGACCATCAAGGAGTACAACGATACCATCTGGCACCTGGAGCCCCTGGAGCGGAAGTAATTCCGAATCAAACAAGCAACGCATTGCAAAAAGAGGCGTCCCTCCGGAAAGAGGGGCGCCTCGGTTTGTTTTCATTGAATTACTTGAGCAGCTCCAGCACGGGGGCGAAGAGGTTCTTCACCGCGTCCTTCAGGCTCTGGGGAATGGCGCTCACCAGGGCACTGAACCGCTCATCGCTGACAGTGGTCAGCTGGGTCTTCAGGGCTTCACGGGCCTCCTGGTCCATCTCGGAGAGGCGGAGCACTCCGCCCTCGGTGATGGAAGCAGCAGGGGCGCCGGAGGAAACCGTTACGTGGAAGGTGCCCAGGTTCACGTTGGCGATCAGGGCATTGACGAAGGGCGTCAGGGCGTACTCCATCACGAAGTCATCCCCGTTCATCTCCGTTGTTTTTGTTTTGTTTGGGCGAACAGCGAGATCTACTCCCATGATGTGCAGGGTAGCGGAAGCGCTGGAGGCGGCACTGGGCAGATCGCTGTTCTGGGTCCGGGAGGTATTGTCCACCGTGAGCAGTTCCTCACCGGCCACCTTCAGGCTGATCTGGTTGGTGGTCACCGTGGCGTCCGCCTCCTCGACGCTGCTGCTGATGCCGCTCAGGCTGATGGCGTAGTCCTCGCCCAGCCGCAGCTCGGCGCTGAAGCCGCCGGCGGTGCCGGTCTCGGCATCGGAAGCGTAAGCGTCAACGGTCAGGGTGGAATCCACATCGCCATGGGTGGCATTGATCACCAGGGACAGGTCGGCCAGGTTGTTGTCCTCGTCCAGATAAACGGAAGCGGTCAGAGAGGGCTGCATGGACTGAATGGCTTCGGTCACCTTGTCGCTCAGGGTGCTGCAGGCCTCCTCGGCAGTGGTGCCCTCCAGCTGCTCATCGGCGATCTCCGCCAGGCCGGAGGCACTCAGGTCCTTGATCACGGCCTGGGCCAGAGCCACCAGCTCGTCAGCGTTCAGGCTGAAGGTGACGCAGGAGGCAGCGGCCTTGCCGGGCAGCTCCGCGTCCGTGACCTCCGCCTCGGAAACCTTGGTCAGGATGCCCATCAGGACGGGAGCGGTGTTCTCAAAGGAGAACTGCGTGCCAAGGGTCTCGGAATCCGCGTTGCTCAGGGATTCCATCAGCTCCTCCGGGGTCTTGCCGGTCACGGCCTGCACCACGCCGGAGATACCGTCCGTGCGGAAGACCTCCGCCAGGCTGTTCACCATCTGAATGGCATCGGCATCCATGCCGTGCTCTTCCATATAGGGAACCACGAATTCCTGCACCAGGCCGGAAATTTCATTCTGATCCACCACCAGGGGCTTGTCCATGCCCTCGGTGCGAACGTAGAGAGCGTTGTCGTCCCAGGCAGCATCCAGGCTGAGCAGGGGCGTGTCGCTCATGGTCAGGGCCAGGGAGACCTGATCCTGCTGCAGGGTGGCGTTGAAGCCAATGGCGCCCAGCAGGTCCAGACAACCGGAAACGATGCCGGTGCTGTCAAAGGTCTTCACCAGGGAATAAACATCGCTGCTGACGGTAAAGCCGGCATCCACGGAAACGGATTTTTCAGCAGCCATCGCATCCTGCACCAGGTTGGAGGGCGTTTCCGCCGGACAGGTCATAGGCATGGCCAGCATTGCAGCGGCCATCAGGGAAGCAAAGAATCGTTTCATCATCAAGCACCTCCTCGGAGCGCTTTTCAATCGGGTTTGGTTGGGGATCCCTGGGAAAGAAGCCCCTTGCTTCTTTCTTGGCGGGGATGCTATCAGGGTTAAATGAAGCTTGTGTGAAGAAAATATGACAACCCAAAAGATTTTGCGGCACATAAAAACCCCGGGGATCGCTCCCCGGGGATGAAGATTGCTTGGGAAATTACTTGCCCAGGATGGTCTTCTCGGTTTCCTTGTCGAAGAAGTGCAGGTGCTCGGTCTCGAAGCAGATCTTGACGGTGTCGCCGGTGCGGCTGGCGGTGCGAGGATCAACGCGGGCAGTGATGTTGTCGTCCTTGCCGTCGGTCTTCAGGTACAGGTAGGTCTCGGAGCCCATGGCCTCAGCCACTTCCACGTCAGCGCTGATGGTGGCGTTGGTGCGGGCAGCCAGATCCTCGGCGCTGTCGGAGATGTTCTCAGGACGGATGCCCATGACAACTTCCTTGCCGATGTAGCTCTCGTCGATCAGGCGATCCACGATGGCGGTGGGCACGGTGACGGTGTTGGAGCCGAACTTGGCCACCACATCCTGACCGACCTTCTCCAGCTTCACGTTGAAGAAGTTCATCTGGGGGCTGCCGATGAAGCCGGCAACGAACTGGTTGCAGGGATAGTCATAGAGGTTCTGGGGAGTATCCACCTGCTGCAGGATGCCGTCCTTCATAACCACGATCCGGGTAGCCAGGGTCATAGCCTCGGTCTGGTCGTGGGTAACATAGATGAAGGTGGTCTGCAGACGATTGTGCAGCTTGGTGATCTCGGTACGCATGCTCACGCGCAGCTTGGCGTCCAGGTTGGACAGGGGCTCGTCGAACAGGAAGACCTTGGGCTCACGAACGATGGCACGGCCCATGGCAACACGCTGACGCTGGCCGCCGGACAGAGCCTTGGGCTTCCGGTTCAGCAGGTGAGCGATGTCCAGGATCTTGGCGGCCTCTTCCACGCGGCGCTTGATCTCGTCCTTGGGGGTCTTCCGCAGCTTCAGACCGAAGGCCATGTTGTCGAACACGGTCATGTGGGGATACAGAGCGTAGTTCTGGAACACCATGGCGATGTCGCGGTCCTTGGGGGCCACGTCGTTCATGATCTTGTCGCCGATGTACAGCTCGCCCTTGGAGATCTCCTCCAGGCCGGCCACCATGCGCAGGGTGGTGGACTTGCCGCAGCCGGAAGGTCCGACCAGAACGATGAACTCCTTATCGGCGATCTCCAGGTTGAAGTCACTCACAGCCTGAACGCCGCCGTCATAGATCTTGTAGATGTGCTGAAGGGACAAACTTGCCATAGGAATAACCCTCCTTAATCTTGACCGGAGATTCCTTCCCCGGTGATGGAAACATTATACCCAAATCCGACCGGAAAGTAAATGAACGGGTTTCACAAGCCTTGAGCCGGATTTGTTGGGCAAATTGTACAAAAGGTCGAAAAGCATTTCAAAATCAGGAAAAACCCCTTGCAATTCCCGAACTTTTGCGGTATGATTTGGCAAGAGGTCGAAATCGTTTTCGGATATACCGAAGCACCAAGCGATCAGAGGAGGCAGCCCCATGAACTACGGACACTTCGACGATGCCGCCCGGGAGTTCGTCATTGAACGGCCGGATACGCCCTCGCCCTGGATCAATTATCTGGGCAGCGAGGAATTCTTTACCCTGATGAGCAATACCAGCGGCGGCTATTCCTTCTATCGGGATGCCCGGATGCTGCGCATTACCCGCTACCGCTATAACAACGTGCCCACCGACGCGGGCGGGCAGTATTTCTACATTAATGAAGAAGGCACCGTATGGACCCCCGGCTGGATGCCCGTGCGCACCGAGCTGGACCGGTACGAGTGCCGCCACGGCCTGGGCTACACCATGATCACCGGCGAAAAGAACGGCCTGCGGGCTGTGGAGACCGCCCTGGTGCCCAAGGGAGCCAATGCCCTGGTGACCCGGGTGCAGGTGAAGAACCTGACCCAGTCGGAAAAGCACTTCACCCTGACCAGCTTCGTGGAGTTCTGCCTGTGGAACGCCCAGGATGACTCCACCAACTTCCAGCGGAACTTCTCCACCGGTGAGGTGGAGATCGAGGGCAGCGCCATCTACCACAAGACCGAATACCGGGAGCGCCGGAATCACTTCGCCGTCTATGCGGTAAACGTGCCCATGGATGGCTTTGACACCGACCGGGACAGCTTCCTGGGGGCCTACCACGGCTTTGACGATCCCCAGGCGGTGAAGACCGGCGCCACCGGTTCCGTCGCCTCCGGCTGGGCTCCCGTGGGCAGCCACCAGCTGAAGGTGACCCTGCAGCCCGGTGAGGAAAAGACCTTCATTTATGTGCTGGGCTACTGTGAGAATCCCCAGGACAAGAAGTTCATTGCCCCCGGCGTCATCAACAAGGAGCCTGCCTACCGCCTGCTGAAGAGCTACAGCACCGAAGCCCAGTTCGAGGCCGCCCTGCAGGCCATGAAGGACTACTGGGCGGAGCTGCTCCAGGTCTACCAGGTCTCCACCGGCGAGGAGCGTTTCGACCGGATGGTGGGCATCTGGAACCAGTACCAGTGCATGGTCACCTTCAATATGTCCCGCTCCGCCAGCTATTTTGAGAGCGGCATCGGCCGGGGCATGGGCTTCCGGGATTCCACCCAGGACCTGATGGGCTTTGTGCACCTGATTCCCGCCCGGGCCCGGGAGCGCATCCTGGATATTGCTGCCACCCAGTTCCCGGACGGCAGCGCCTATCACCAGTATCAGCCCCTGACCAAGCGGGGCAACTTCGATGTGGGCTCCGGCTTCAACGACGATCCCCTGTGGCTGATCTTCGGCGTGGCCGCCTATGTGAAGGAGACCGGCGATCTCAGCATCCTGAAGGAAATGGTTCCCTTCGACAACGATGACAAGCTGGCTCAGCCCCTGATGGAGCACCTGCGCCGGTCCATCCACTATACCCTGGATCATCTGGGCCCCCACAAGCTGCCCCTGATCGGCCGGGCGGACTGGAACGACTGCCTGAACCTGAACTGCTTCTCCACCACCCCCGGAGAGAGCTTCCAGACCACAGCGAATTTCGAAAGCGGCGTGGCGGAGAGCCTGTTCATCGCCGGCATGTTCGTCTCCGTGTGCCCGGATTATGAGCGGCTGTGCCGGCTTTATGGCTGGGATGAGGAAGCCGCCCAGGTGGATGGCTGGAAGAAGGCCATGTCCGACGCCGTGAAGAAGGACGGCTGGGACGGCGAGTGGTTCCTGCGGGCCTATGACGCCTATGGCAACAAGATCGGCTCCAAGGAATGTGACGAGGGCAAGATCTTCATCGAGCCCCAGGGCTTCCTGGTGATGGCCGGTGTGGGCCTGGAGGAGGGCCTGTGCGAGAAGGCCATGGACTCCGTGCGCAAGCACCTGCTGGGCGAATACGGCGTGGCCATCCTGACGCCGCCCTACACCGTTTATCACGTGGAGCTGGGCGAGATCAGCTCCTATCCTCCGGGATACAAGGAAAACGGCGGCATCTTCTGCCACAACAATCCCTGGATCGTCATCGGCGAAACGGTGCTGGGCCGGGGCGGCAATGCCTACGACATCTACACCCGCACCTGCCCCGCCTACATCACCGACCAGAAGCTGCACCACACCGAGCCCTATGTCTACAGCCAGATGGTGGCCGGTCCCTACGCGCCCCGCAGCGGTCAGGCCAAGAACAGCTGGCTGACCGGCACCGCCGCCTGGACCTTCTATGCCGCCAGCCAGGCCATCCTGGGCATCAAGCCGGATTATGACGGCCTGAAGGTGGATCCCTGCCTGCCCGGCAGCATGACCGATGTGACGGTGACCCGGAAGTTCCGGGGCAGCACCTATCACATCCACATGGTGAACCGCAGCGGCGATACCAAGGGCAAGCTGACCCTGACCATGGACGGAAAGGCCATTCCCGGCGGCGTCCTGCCGGCGGATGCCCAGCCCATGGAGCATCAGGTGGAAGCTGTTATGGCCTGAGGCTAAAACGATAAGACATTCTCCGCCTTCCTGATCCTGGGAAGGCGGATTTTTTGCCTTCCGCCAAACATTCCCAAAGATTGAAAAAAGCCCTTGACAAAATCAAAAAAATCCTGTAGAATACCTTTCGCAATCAGGCGATTGCAAGCATTGGGGAATGGTGTAACGGCAGCACCTGCGACTCTGACTCGTATTGTCTAGGTTCGAATCCTAGTTCCCCAGCTTTGGCTCCGTTGTCTAGAGGCCTAGGACGCCGCCCTCTCAAGGCGAAAACATGGGTTCGAATCCCATCGGAGCTGCCACTTACCGGAACGGTCAGAGTTCCGGTTTTTTGTTGCCTTTTTTGGGGTATCACGCAGAAAAATCCCTCCGGCGATTGCTCGCCGGAGGGAAACGGTATACCACTGTCCAGAGAGAGGGAGTTACTGGGCAGCGGCGTAGGAAGCGGCCTGCTGACCGGCAATGCGGCCAAAGACCACGAAATCGCACACAGCGTTGCCGCCGATCCGGTTGCCGCCATGGACACCGCCGGTGGTCTCGCCGGCAGCGAACAGGCCGGGAATCACTTCGCCGGCGGTATTGATCACATGGGTCTCGGTGTCGATCTTCAGACCGCCCATGGTGTGATGGATACCGGGAGCGATGTGGATGGCATAGAAGGGCGCGGTGGACAGATCATCGTCCATGCCGTTGTTCCGGCCGAACTCGGTGTCTTCCCCGTTGGCCACCGCCTGGTTCCAGGTGTTCATGGTCTCCACGAAGTTGTCGGCCGCCTCGCCGGTCAGGCCCATGTTGGCAGCCAGCTCCTCATAGGTGTCACCCTGCACGGTGATGCCGCTGTTGATGTACTTCTGGGTGGACTTCAGATCCGCGGTGATGCGGGAGTCGAAGATGATGTAGGCAGAGGAGGTATCCTGCTCCAGCTCGGCACTGGACACTGCGTCACGGGTGGACATGTCGTTGCAGAAGCGCTTGCCGTCGGTGTTCACCAGGATGCCGCCCATGGAGCGCACGCTCTCGGAAACCAGCAGGCCGGTCTCCTGATACACGGTGGGATGCAGCTGGATCTGGTCCATATCCACGGTATCGGCGCCGATCTCCACGCCCATGACGATGCCATCGCCGGTGGCGCCGGCGCTGTTGGTGGTCACGGCATTGGCCAGAGCGGGGTTGTAACTTGCCATCATCTCAAAGTTGGCGCCGAAGCCGCCGGTGGCCAGCACCACAGCCTTGGCGTTGATGGTGTAATCATGCTCCGCGTCCTGGGCCATCACGCCCACAGCGGCGCCATCCGCGGTGATAATGGAGGTGGCGGTGGTGTTCAGCATCACGGTGACACCCAGCTCCTCCACCCGGGCATTCAGCTTCTCCACCAGATAGCTGCCCACGGCGCTGCCGTCCTCGGGCTCGTGGAGATACTTGTGGGTGGTGCCGCCGGTGGCCGCCACCTTGGGCAGGGGCGCGCCGATGGAGGTCAGCCAGTCGATGGCGTCAGAGCTGTTCTCGGCCATGGTGGTGACCAGGGACAGGTCGTTGATGTTGTGGCCGCCATTCATGGTGTCCTCGATGAATTCCTGAACACCGCTGTCGGTGATGCCCAAAGCCGCCTGGTACTGGGTATCCGCGGCGTTCATGCCGCCGGTGGCCTTCAGGCTGTTGCCGCCCACCATGGGCATCTTCTCCAGCACCAGCACATTGGCGCCCAACTCCTTGGCCTGGGCCGCAGCGGTCAGGCCGGCACCGCCGGCACCCACGATCACCACGTCCACGTCCAGGGTCACAGGGGTGCGCTCCCCAGCCTCAGCGGCGGTCACCTCCACCTCGTAGGCGGCAGGATCCAGACCCGCGTCCTCCAGGGCGGACCGCACGGCCGCCTTCAGGGCATCGCTGGTCACGGTGGCGGTGGCGACGCCATCCACCAGGATGCTGTCGCTTTCCACCATGGCCTGGGGCAGCTGCTCGATGGCCACGGAGCCGATGCCCACGGTCTCGTTCTGCTCAGTCACGTTGACGGACAGGATATCGCTGCCGTCCACCTCCACCTCCACGGTGATGGGGCCGCCAATCTCGCTGTTGGCGGTGCCGGTGCCCTTCACAGGCTCGGCCACGGCCGTCACAGCCAGCATCAGGGCTGCCAGCAGGGCCAGGCAGGCAAACAATGCACGCTTCATGTTTCTTTCCTCCTTACATTTCAGCCGTCCCTCTACGGCTGTCTGACGGTAGTGTAGCACATCGGCCGGGAAAAGAAAAATTCCGCTTTTTTATCGAAACTATAGCTTTTGGTTATATTTTGTTATATGATGTCTGAAGAGGTGAGCGCCATGGATTTCCGGGATCTGGAATACTTCCGCACCATTGCCTGCTGCGGCAGCCTGACCCAGGCGGCCGGACAGCTTTTCATCACCCAGCCGGCCCTGAGCAAGCTGGTGCGCCGTGCCGAGGAGGAGGCGGGTGTCGCCCTCTTCCGGTATCAGGGGCGGCAGATGCAGCTCACCGAGGCCGGGCAGTGCTACCTGCGCCATGCGGAAAAGCTGCTGGAGGCCCGGGAGGACATGAACCGGGAGCTTTCCGCCTTCCGCCGGGCGGATTCCGGCGTGCTGCGGGTGGCCATGCCCTCCTTCCGGTGCAGCTTCACCCTGCCGGCGGTCCTGCCCCTGTTCTCGGAGCTGTATCCCCGGGTGGAGCTGCGGGTCACCGAGGCCAGCACCGCGAAAATCCATCAGCTCCTGGCGGATGGCGAGGCTGACATCGGCCTGTTCCACGCCTTCCGGCCGGAAAGCGGTTTGCAATATGAGGTGCTGGCCCCGGACCGGGTCTGGGCGGCGGTTTCCCCGGAAAATCCCCTGACAAAGCAGGCAAGTGTCTCCCTGGCAGAGCTGTGCCGGGGCACCCTGATCCTCCAGAGCCGGGAGCAGGCCCTGGGGCAGTACATCCGGGGCGAATTGAAGGAAAAGAAGCTGCAGCCCCAGCGTCAGGTGGACAGCAGCAATATCCGGGCCGCCCTGAGCCTGGCCGCCTCCGGCTATGGCGTCGCCTTCGCCAGCGGGCTGCTGCTGGCCCATTTTCCCGGGAAGCCCCTGGTGAAGCTGGCCCTGACCGACTGCAGCCGGGACTATCCCTCCTGCGCCGTCTGGCGGAAAAACGTGTCCCTGCCTGCCTGCGCCGGAGATTTTATCGCCCTGTGCCGCAGGATCACCCAGGCAGAGTTTGACAATCAGGCAGAAAGCTGATACTATATAAAATTGTGATATTTTTTCCTGCTTTGCGGGATTTTTTGACGGAGGAAGCCATGCAGACAGAGCAGAACGAACGTTCAAAAATGCTGGGAACCATGCCCATGGGAAAGCTGGTCCCCAAGATCTCCATTCCGATTATGATCTCCATGCTGGTGCAGGCCCTGTATAACGTGGTGGACAGCATCTTCGTGGCCCGGTATGACGCCAACGCCCTGGCGGCGGTGTCCCTGGGCTATCCTGTGCAGATGCTGATGGTGGCCGTCAGTGTGGGCCTGGCCACCGGTATCAACAGCCTGATGTCCCGGCGGCTGGGTGAGAAGGATCCGGCTGCCGCCCGGCGGGCTGCCTGGACCGGCCTGATCATGGAGTGCGCGGGCTACCTGATTTTCCTGGTGGTGGGCCTGTTCTTTGTCACGCCCATTTTTCACGCACTGACAGATGATCCCCTGCTGCAGGAGCTGGGCATTGATTACCTGTCAGTGGCCTGCACCTGGTCCTTCGGCATCTTCATTGCCGTGACCATGGAGCGGATGCTGCAGGCCACCGGCAACAGCAGCCTGTCCATGGTGACCCAGCTGGCGGGTGCCATCACCAACATCGTGCTGGACCCCATCATGATCTTCGGCCTGCTGGGCTGCCCCAAGATGGGCATCACCGGCGCCGCCGTGGCCACCGTCATCGGCCAGCACGTCAGCATGATCGCCGGTCTGATCCTGAACCAGAAGAAGAACGCCGAGCTGAAGCTGATGGTCAAGGACTGCCGCCCGGACAAGCGCACCGTGGGCGGCATCCTGTCCGTGGGTCTGCCCAGCGTGGTGATGCAGAGCGTCTCCTCGGTGATGAACCTGCTGTTCAACATGATCCTGCTGCCTTTTGGCGCCACCGCCGTGTCCGTGCTGGGCGTGTATTTCAAGCTGCAGAGCTTTGTGTTCATGCCCGTGTTCGGCCTGAGCAACGGCATGGTGCCCATTGTGGGCTATAACTACGGTGCCCGGCTGAAGACCCGGGTCTACAATGCCATCAGCGTGTGCCTGAAGATCGCCATCGGCATCATGCTGGTGGGCATGCTGGCCTTCCTGATCTTCCCCCAGGCGCTGATGAGCCTGTTCGAATCCGGCGATGCCAGCGAGCTGACCGAGCTGGGCGTCAGGGCCCTGCGGGTCATCTCCAGCCACTTCCTGCTGGCCGCTGTGGGCATCATCCTGTCCACCGTGTTCCAGGCGGTGGGCAAGGGCACCTACAGCCTGATCATCAGCCTGTGCCGTCAGCTGATCGTGCTGATCCCCGTGGCCTGGGCGCTGGCCAGCCTGGGCGGCCTGGAGGCCGTGTGGTGGGCCTTCCCCATTGCCGAGCTGGTCTCCCTGGTGCTTTGCCTGCTGTTCTACCGGAAGTGCGACCGGGAAATGCTCAGCCGCCTGTAAGGAGGTTTCCCCATGAACATTACCCTGATCGGCATGCCCGGCTGCGGCAAAAGCACCGTCGGCCGGGAGCTGGCCCAGCGGCTGAGCATGCGCTTTGTGGACGTGGACGACGTCATCATGGAACGCACCGGCCTGTCCCTCAGGCAGATCATTGAGGAGCAGGGTGACGAAGGCTTCCGCCGCATCGAGGACGAGGCAAACGCCTCCCTGGTGCTGCAGGGCTCGGTGATTGCCCCCGGCGGCAGCGTGGTGTACGGCAGCCGGGCCATGGAGCACCTGAAGCAGATCAGCACCGTGGTGTATCTGGATACCAGCCTGGAGGACCTGCGCCGCCGGCTCCGGGATCTCCACGCCCGGGGCGTCACCTTCAAGCCGGGGCAGACCCTGGAGGACCTGTATAACGAGCGGACGCCCCTGTACAAGAAATATGCCCGGGTGACCGTCAATACGGACGGAAAGAACGTGCATCAGCTGGTCCGTGAGATCCGGGAAGCGCTGAAGCAGGTTCCATAAGGAAATCAAGATGATGAAAAAGCTGCGGGGCCGGCCGGTTCTGATCCTGCTGTGCCTGCTTTTTGCCGCCCTCATGGTGCACACCACCTGGTGCGCCGCCGGCATCATTGACAGCGATGCCGTCAGTGAATTGATGCTGGCCCGTCAGGTGCATCAGGAGGGCGTTGTTGTTTCCCATAACTGGTACTACTCCACCGACATCAAGGTGCTGTGCGACCAGCTGGTGTTTGCGCCCCTGTTTTCCGTTTTCAGCGACTGGCGCACCATCCGCTTTGTGGGCTCTCTGATCCAGCAGGGCATTCTGCTGGCCTGCTTTGCCTTCCTGCTTCGCAGCCTGAAGGCAAGCCCCCGCCGCACCCTGCTGGGCTGCCTTCTGCTGGGCCTGCCCGTCAGCGTGGGCTGGGGCCGGGTGACCCTGTACCACTGCTTCTACATCCCCTACCTGGCGGTGGCCTTCCTGCTGCTGGGTCTGTACCGCCGCTATCTTCGGGGCGGGAGCCGGAAAAGGCAGTATCTGCGGGGCTGCGGCATGGCGGTGCTCAGCTTCATCGCCGGTCTCAGCGGCATGCGGCACCTGATGTGGACCACCGCTCCCCTGTTGGCCTCCGCTGCTCTGGACCTGCTGCTGGAGAACCGGCCCCTCACCGGGAAGCGGCTGAAGAGGCTGCTGCCTCTCCTGTGGCACCTGGTTCCCCTGGTCCTGGGCTACGCCGTATTCGCCGGGGTGCTTTGCCGGGAATTCACCATCACCAATCACTACGACGGGCGGCTGATCACCCTGATCTCCGCCCAGCGGCTGCAGGAGCTGGTCTCCGCCTTCCTGAAGGCCTTCGGCTTTGCGGAGGATGTTCCTCTGCTCTCCCTGAACGGCATCGTGTGCGTGCTGGGAGCCGCCGCGGCGGTGCTGAGCCTTCCCGCCGCCCTGCTGGGCCTGCGCCGACAGGAGGATGAGAAGCGCTTTGCCTGCCTGTTTTATCTGATGGGGCTTCTGGTGAACGCCGCCGTGTTCATCCTCATCGATTCCTCGGAGGATTATTTCCCCTGCTATGCCCTGATCCCGGTCTGCTACGCCATTCCCATGCTGGTGCTGCCGGGAAAGGCGGAGAAGCCGCTGCCCGTGCGGCGGCTGATAAGCTGGCTGTGCGCCGTGGCGCTGCTCCTTTCCGGCGTCGTCACCACCGGCTTCTTCCGGGATCCGGAGCATTCCACCCTGACCTGGGAGGGCCTGCCCAACAGCGATCCCCTGCTCTCCAGTGAGCTGCAGGGAGCGGCGGACTATGCCTCCTCTCAGGGCTGGACCCTGGGCTGCGCCGTGGGAGAGGACAGCTACTGGTATTCCGCCGTCATCACCGAGCTGACGGACGGGGAAATCAGCATGGTCTGCCTGGAGGACGGAGAAGAGGGCATCCGGAACTACCTGCGCTCTGCCTGGATCCTGCCGGATGCGGACAGCCTGGAGCCGGACACCTTCTTCGTCATCACCCGGCACACGGAGGACGGCCCGCTGGACGAGCTGGGCCTGCGGGACGCCCTGACGGAGGTGTGGCAGGACGGCTTCTGCACCCTGTATACCTGCGCCGACCCCAAGGCTGCCTTCGGCGGCTATGTGAACAAGGAGGCAAGCAAATGAAGCGGACGCTGACCTGGCTGAAGAAGCACCCCGTGGATTTCCTCAGCGTGCTGATCCTGCTCTGTGTCCTGGTGCTGGCCCTGCAGACCGCCCGGAACGCCGCCAACATCCTGGACAGCGACACCTCCAGTGAGCTGGTGCTGGCCCACCTTCTGAATGAGCAGGGCGGCATTCTGTCCGCCGACTGGGGCTACTCCACCGAGCTGCGGGTCATCAACACCAACCTGATCTACGCGCCCCTGTTCTCCCTGTTCCACAGCTGGCACACCGTGCGGGTGGCGGGCTCCCTGATCATGCAGCTTTTCCTGCTGCTGAGCTGGTTCTTCCTGGGCCGTCAGCTGGGCTGCAGGCTTCGGGGGCTGTGCCTGGGCGGCGCCCTGCTGCTTTTGCCCATGAGCATCGGCTGGGGCCGCATCGTGCTGTACGGCTGCTACTACATGCCCCACATCACCCAGTGCTTCCTGCTCACCGGCGGCTTCCTGCTGTGGGGGAAGTGCCGCCGTCAGCGCAGCCGGATCCTCCTGGGCATTGCCCTGTTCCTGGGCGCTGTTCTGGCCGGAACCGGCGGCGTGCGGCAGCTGATGAACACCGCCCTGCCCCTGGTGCTGGCGGTGGCCCTGCGTTTCCTGCTGAATCCGGCAGACCTGCAGCGGCTGAAGCGGGAGGCTCTGCCCTGCCTGCTGATCGCCCTGGGCTGCCTCATCGGCTACCTGATCTGCAGCAAGCTCCTGATGCAGCGCTATGTCACCCGGAACGACTACACCGCTCAAAGCACCGGCCTGGCCACCGCGGACGGCGTGTGGGAGATCCTGACCAGCTGGCTGAAGCAGTTCGGCCTCAGCGAGGGCGTGGCGGTGTTCAGCCTGTATGGGCTCATCGGTCTGGCCGCTGCAGCCGCAGGCGTGGCGGTGCCCTGTCTGGCCGTTTTCGCGCTGCGGCGGAGGGTGCAGGGAGCAAAGGGCTTTGCCGCCGCTTTTATGGTGAGTAGCCTGACGGTATCCGCCGCGGTGTTCCTGCTGCTCAGCGCCGTCACGGCGGATTGTGTCCGTTTCTGGCTGGTTCCCTTTGCCTGGGTGATCCCCTTCCTGATGACCCCCGAGGCCCGGGAGGATCTGCCGGAAGCCGCCGGAAAATTCTGCCTGACGCCCCGGCGGCTGTTCAGCGGCTTTGCGGCGGTCACCCTGCTCCTCAGCGGAGTCAGCCGCACCGTCTTCTTTGCCCATCCCGACTCCTCTCCCCTGCCCTACGATGCCCTGTTCTATGATGATCCTCTGCAGCGGCAGCACCTGGAGGGTGCGGTCAGCTACATGAAGGAGCAGGGCGTCACCCTGTGCCTGTGCCTGGGGGCCGCGGACTGCTGGGGTGGGAACGTCATCACCGAGATGAGCGACGGGCAGATCGCCACCTCCGTGCTGTATTACCGGGAGGATGAGATCCGCCGCTCCCTGAACGACCGCCGGATCCTGTCCGACCCCAGCCAGCTGGAGGATCCCGGCTTCTGTGTGCTGATCCTGAATCTGGAGACTGAGGCCTTCCTCAGCAGCGACTATAACCGGGATATGCAGATCGTCTATCAGGATGATTTCTTCACGGTGATGCGCTGCAGCGACCCGGTGGAGGTCTTCGGGGCGGCATGCCGGTAAGGGAGGAATTTATGAAAAGATTCACCGCCTGTCTTCTGGCTTTTCTGTTGATTTTTCCCCTGACCGCCGTTCAGGCCGACACCTGGTATTCCTTCACTGAGGATGACGTGCCGGATGGCCTTGCCTACACCGTGCTGGATGACGAAAATGGCTACACCGGCACCGTTTCCCTGACCTTTCTGGGGGATTGCACCCTGGGCGGCGAGGAAAAGCTGGTGAACAGCCGCTATGGCTTCGTGAAAACCGTGGCGGAGAATGGCGTATCCTGGCCCTTCCGGAATCTGCTGGCCGTCACCGGGCAGGATGACATCACCCTGGCCAACCTGGAGGGCGTGCTCAGCGACCGGAAGCTGACCAAGGAGGTGAAGGAATACAACTTCATCGGCCCCACCTCCTACACCGACATTTTGAAGGCCGGCTCCATCGAATGTGTCACCCAGGCCAACAACCACAGCCACGATTACGGCGAGGAAGGCTTTGCGGACACCAAGGCCGCTCTGGACAAGGCAGGCATCGCCCGGCTGGACACGGAGACCATGGCCGTATGGCAGCGGGGCACCCTGATGATCGGGTTTGTGGGGGCCTTCTGGACCCTGGCGGGCAACCAGGGGAAGCAGTTTGACCGGCAGGTGGCTCTTTTGAAGGACCTGGGCTGCGCCGCGGTGATCTGCGTGATGCACGCAGGTCTGGAGCATGTTTACCGGCTGAACGGCTATCAAAAGCAGATCGCCGAAAAGGCCGCCGCCGCGGGCTGCTGCCTGGTGGTGGGTCACCATCCCCATGTGGCCCAGGGCTACAGCGAGGTGGACGGCATGCCGGTGGCCTGGAGCCTGGGCAACTGCTCCTTCGGCGGCAGCATGAACCCATCAGATAAGGATGCCCTGATGCTGGGAACCGAGCTGAGCTTTGAGGACGGCGTTCTGACGGAGGCGGTGCTGCACTTCTATCCCATCTCCATCAGCGGGGAAAAGCACCGCAACGACTATTCCCCCGTGCTGCTTTCCGGCGACGACGCCGCCCGGGTGCTGAAGAAGATGAAAACCTCCTCCGGCTACACCATGCCGGACTGGGAGGAAGGCCAGGGCAGCGTGATCCGGGTGGAATACTGATGGAAAAAAGCATCCCTCGAAGGTGGGTTTGGGAGGGCGATCGGAAAAAAGCATCCCCCGAAGGTGGGTTTG
>R11__coassemble_434_pt1 | contig 27563 bp, 26 predicted proteins | sample R11__metabat2_high_PE_049 | metagenome-assembled genome bin R11
GGGGCCGGGCTGTGGAGATCACGGTGGAGAATCGCAGGATTACCGGCGTTACGGTGAACTATGTTCCCTGATTTTTGAAAGAAAAATCTGCGGCTTCCCAAACGGCACAGTCCGAGCGGGAAGCCGCTTTTTTCATTGCGCCGGGATTGTGCGCTTGCCATTCCGTCGGCAGGGGAGTATAATGCACCTGCATTTATTCTGAAGGAGGTACTTTTGTGAGCTTCTCCGTCAATGATTCATTCCTGTATCTGCTCACGGCGCTGGTCATCCTGTTTGTGCTGGCCCAGAGCGTTTTCTTTCTTGTGAAGGCCGTTCGCCGGGCGAAGCAGCTGGGCATTAAGCCGGTGATCATTCGCCGCACGGTGTCCTCCACGGCTCTGTTCACGGTGGCGCCGGCCCTGGCCATCCTCATCAGCGTGATCACCCTGAGCGCCTTCCTGGGCCTGCCCTTCCCCTGGCTGCGCCTCAGCGTGCTGGGCGCTCTGACCTATGAGCTGCCTGCCGCCACCACCACCGCCAAGGCCATGGGGCTTTCCACCGCTGTGGCGGTGACGGACGCTTCCGCCTTTTCCGCCATTGCCTGGGTCATGACCCTGGGCATCATCCCCGGCATCTTCCTGGTACTCTTCGGCCTGAAGAAGATCCAGAAGGGCGTCATTTCCCTGAAGAGCAAGGACGACAAGTGGGGCGCCATCTTCATGGACAGCCTGTTCCTGGGCATGATCAGTGCCTTCCTGGGCATGATCTTTGCCGATGTGCCCAAGGGCCTGCCCGGCCTGACCCCGGTGGCGGTGGCCCTGGTTTCCGCCCTGTGCATGGCGGTCTGCGGCCTGCTGATCAAGAAGTGCCACGTCACCTGGCTGGAGCAGTACGCCCTGCCCATCTGTATGCTGGTGGCCATGGCCGCCTCGATTCCGCTGGCGAATGTGTTGGGGATGGTGAGCTGATATGAAGAAGAATTATCTGGAGCAAACCCATTTTTACGGCCGCATCTGGGTGGCCACCGCCATCGCCATGCTGCTGATGGTCCCCGCGGCGATCTGCCTGCACTACAATGCCTGGCCGGAATGGAAGTATGTGTTCAGGGGCCTGCTTGGGGTGGCTCCCATTTACTGGACGGTGGGCATCATTGAGGTGTTCACCTATGCTCCCATGCTGGGTACCGGCGGCACCTATCTGGGCTTTGTTACCGGCAACCTGGCCAGCCTGAAGGTGCCCGCTGCCATGAACGCCATGCAGGGGGCGGATGTCAGCCCCAACAGCGAGGAGGGCGAGGTCATTTCCACCATCGCCATTGCCACCTCCTCCATCGTGACCACCGTGATTATTGCCCTGGGTGTGCTGCTCCTGGGTCAGCTTCAGCCGGTGCTGCAGAGCGAGACCCTGAAGCCCTGCTTTGAGTATATCACTCCGGCCCTGATCGGCGCCCTGGGGGTGGTGTATGTTTCCAAGAACTGGAAGATCGCCGTGGCTCCGCTGGTGTTCATGATCGTGCTGTTTATTGCGGTGCCGTCTCTGGCGAATTCCGTGGGCATCATGGTGCCGGTGGGCGTGATCATTGCGGTGTGCGTCAGCCGACTGCTGTACAAGAAGGGAAAGCTGTAATACGGAGGATTTCGCCTCTGCGGAGGCGACCAGAGGGCTTTCCGATCGCCCTCTGGACTCCTTCGGAGGCATGCTTGATATGAGGAGAAAGAGCAAATGACTGCGCTTTGGATTATTCTGGGCCTTCTGGTGGCCTTCCTGGCTGTTATTCTTGCCCGGGCCTGCCTGTTCGTGCCCGGCAAGGAAGAGCCTGCGCCCGCTCTGGACGAGCATCCGGATGAAAAGAAGATCATCGACCATATGCAGCAGCTGATCCGCTGCAAAACCGTGTCCAACCGGGACAAGAGCCTGGAGGACGAGGCGGAATTCCAGCGGCTCTATGCCCTGCTGCCCACCCTGTTTCCCCATGTCTATGAAGCCTGCGAGTGCTTTACCCCCAGCGACCGCAGCCTGATCTATGCCTGGAAGGGCAAGAGCAGCGAAAAGCCCGGCGTCCTCATGGCTCACTACGATGTGGTGCCGGTGGTGCAGGAGGAGTGGAGCAAACCTGCTTTTGAAGCCATCATTGAGGATGGCGTGATGTGGGGCAGGGGAACCCTGGACACCAAGGGCACCTTCCTGGGCGCCCTGGAGGCGGCGGATAACCTGATCGCCGAGGGCTTTGTGCCCGCCCATGACCTGTACCTGTGCTTCGCCGGAAACGAGGAAATCAGCGGCTACGGTGCTCCCGCCAATGTGGACTGGCTGGAGCAGCACGGCATCCACCCGGAATTCGTGCTGGACGAGGGCGGCGCCGTGGTGGAGGGCGTTTTCCCCGGGGTGAAGCAGCGCTGCGCCGTGGTGGGCATTGCGGAAAAGGGCCCCATGACCCTGCGCCTGACGGTGGAAACCAAGGGCGGCCACGCGTCCACGCCTCCGGCCCAGAGCGCCATCGGCATTCTGTCCGCCGCCGTGGCCCGGGTGGAGGCCCATCCTTTCCCCTTTACCATCACCAAGCCGGCCGCCGGTATGTTTGATACCCTGGCCCGGCGGTCCACCTTCCTCTATCGGCTGATCTTTGCCAACCTGTGGTGCTTCGGCCCGGTGCTGAACCTGATCTGCAAAAAGAGCGGCGGTGAGCTGAACGCCCTGGTGCGCACCACCTGCGCCTTCACCATGGCTAAGGGCAGCGACGCCTTCAACGTGCTGCCCCACAAGGCCTGGGTGGGGGCTGACCTGCGCATCATTCCCGGGCAGACCCCGGAGAGCACCATTGCGGAGCTGAAGAAGAAGCTGGGGGATGACCGGGTGCAGGTGGAGAAGGTCTTCGGGGACGAACCTTCCATTATTTCCCGCATGGATGATGAGCCCTGGCAGCGGCTGTGCGGCGCGGTTTCCGCCGCCTGGCCGGACGCGGTGGTGTCTCCCTATCTGATGCTGGCCTGCAGCGACTCCCGCCGGTATGGCCGTATCTCCGACCATGTGTATCGCTTCTCCGCCATGTTCATGAGCAAGGAGGAGCGGGGCATGATCCACGGCAAGGATGAGCGGATCCCCCTGGAGACCCTGACCCACACCGTGAAGTTCTACCAGAACCTGATCCGCCGCTGCTGAGAAAAAACGGTTGACAGAAAAGAAATAAAGAGTATACTGTGTGTGTCCCGGGGTGTCGAAAGACTGAGAAATCACCCGTTGAACCTGATCCGGATTATGCCGGCGTAGGGAGAGACATTATACAGGCTTCAAGCCTCCGGACGGAATAAAAGACGCCGGAGGTTTTTCCTTTGGCGTGAAAGGAAGGTTCCCATGAATCTTTTCGGTAAGTTTGCGGAGATCTCCCCTGTGGTGTGGGGGATCCTGGCTGCCCTGGTGGTGCTGGGCGTGGTCATTTACCTGGTCACCCGCTCCAACGCCAAGTGGACCACCCGGATGATCGCCAACGCGGCCCTGTCCATTGCCCTGGCCTTCATCCTGTCCTACATCCGCCTGTACAAGATGCCCCAGGGCGGCAGCATCACCCTGGCCTCCATGCTGCCCATCTTCATGTTCGCCTATGCCTATGGCGTGGCTCCCGGCATGCTGGTGGGCCTGTGCTATGGCTTCCTGCAGTGGATGCAGGATGGCTTCTACATGGTGCACCCCGTGGAGGCTGTGCTGGACTACCTGCTGGCCTTTGCCGTGCTGGGCCTGTGCGGCCTGGCCAAGGGCAAGAAGCAGGTGTGGGCGTTCCCGGTGGGCATGCTGATCGGTGCCTTTGCCCGGGCCGTGTGCGCTGTGACCGCCGGTGTGATCTTCTTCGGCTCCTATGCTCCCGAGGGTCAGGCCCCCATCCTGTATTCCCTGGGCTACAATGGCCTGTACCTGATCCCCGAGACCGCCATCTGCATGATCATCGGCTGCATTCCCCAGGTGCGTGACCTGGCCCGGAAGCTGGCCCTGAATGACGGCAACGGCCGCCCCGGCAAGAAGGCCTGATTTCCCTGCCTATCAAAAGAGGCCGGTGCGTGACGCATCGGCCTTTTTGCTTGGCTTTTTTCAGTGGATGACCTTTGACAGAGGCTTGTACAGCCGGGTGCTCAGGAAGGCGGCCAGGGCGATTTTCACCGCGTCGCCGGGCAGGTAGGGGATCACACACAGGCCCAGGCTCTCCCACAGGGTGCGGCCGGTGAGGATGATGAACCAGATGGTGCCGAAGACATAGCACACCAGCACGCCCACCGCCATGGCCAGGCACTGCTTCCAGAAATCCCGCCCCCAGCGCTCGATCAGCCAGGCGATCAGGAAGGCGCAGAACAGGTAGCCGACGATGTAGCCGCCGGTGGACTTCAGCAGCACCGCAGCGCCGCCGTTGAAACCGGTGAACACCGGAACGCCCACCAGGCCCAGCAGGATGTAGGCCAGGGTGGCCAGGGCGGCATACTGCTTCTTCAGCAAGGCGCCGCACAGTTCCACGGCAAACAGGGTCAGGCAGATATTGGCTGGCCAGAAGGGAATGGCGATCTGGGCGCACACCGCCATCAGGGCGGCAAACACAGCGCACATCACCAGCATCATCACGGGGATTTTTCCGTTATTGCGGGACATGGCAGGATCTCCTTTCGTCAACCGGAAATTCATTTTCCGTTGACGAATTATAGCTTTGCGTCAACCAAAAGTCAATATAAAAGTTAACAAAAAACGGAGCAGAAACAAATCCGCTCCGTCATTTTGTGTTACCATCCGGCGAACAGCTCCTCCTCCGGCAGGCTTTCCAGCCGACCGTCGGTGAGCCTTGTCAGCTCTGCCGTGACCTGGTCCCGGTCCTGCGACCGCATCAGCAGGCGGAAGGTGACCGAGGCGGCGAATTCCGTATCCTCCAGCTTTACCGGCAGGCTCTTCAGCAGGTGCTGCACCCGGTCCCACAGGGGATAGGCCACCTCGTACAGCACCCTGCAGGAGGGCTCCATGGTGACCACCTCCGCGGCCTTCAGGGCCACCACACAGCCCTGGGTGTAGGCCCGGACCAGGCCACCGGCTCCCAGCAGCACGCCGCCGAAATACCGGGTGACCACCACGCAGGCATTCACCACCCCCTGGGCCTTCATCACCTCAATGATGGGCATGCCTGCGGTGCCGCCGGGCTCGCCGTCATCACTGTAGCGCATGATGCCGGCGTTCTGCCCGATGATGTAGGCATAGCAATTGTGGGTGGCGTCCCGGTGCTTTTCCCGGATCCGCTTCAGAAAGGCCAGGGCCTCTTCCTCTGTTTCGCAGGGGGCGGCATAGCCGATGAAGCGGCTTTTGTTGATGATGAACTCGTCCTGCCCGCTGCGGGCCAGGGTCTTGTAGGCGGAGATCATGCCTGCAGGCGGATCCGGCGGAAGCCCTTCTTGCCCTTCTGCAGCATCAGGCCGTCACCGGCAAAGTCGGCAGCGGTCACCACGGCGGCGGGATCGGTGATCTTCACGCCGTTGATGGACACGGCGTTGGCGGCCATCTGGGTCCGGGCGTCATTCTGGCCCTTGCACAGGCCGGAGCGCACCAGCAGGGTGGAAACCCGGGCATCCGCTTCAAAATCCGCCTGAGCCAGGTCGTAGCCGGGCACGTGCTCGCTGTTGGCACCGCCGGCAAACAGGGCGGCGGCGGCATCGGCGGCCTTCTGGGCTTCGACCTCGCCGTGCACCAGCTTGGTCACCTCGAAGGCCAGAACCTTCTTGGCCTCGTTGATCTCGCTGCCCTCCAGGGCACCCAGGCGGCGCACCTCGTCCATGGGCAGGAAGGTCAGCAGGCCCAGGCACTTCTCCACGTCCTGGTCATCCACGTTCCGCCAGTACTGGTAGAAGTCGAAGACGCTGCACTTGTTGGCGTCCAGCCACAGGGCACCCTTCTCGGTCTTGCCCATCTTCTTGCCCTCGTGGGTCAGCAGCAGCTGGAAGGTGCAGGCGAAGGCCTTGCCGTGGTCCTTGCTGCGCACCAGGTTGGCGCCGCCCAGCATGTTGCTCCACTGGTCGTTGCCGCCCATCTGCAGCCGGCAGTCATACTTGCGGTACAGCTGCAGGAAGTCGTAGCTCTGCATCAGCATGTAGGTGAACTCCAGGAAGGTCAGGCCGTTCTCGCTGGCCATGCGGGTGGCGTAGCAGTCGGCCTTGATCATGCTGTTGACATGGAACTGGGGGCCGATTTCCCGCATGAACTCAATGAAGTTCAGGTTGCGCAGCCAGTCGCCGTTGTTCACGATCAGCGCCTTGCCGTCTGAGAAGTCCAGGAAGCGGCCCATCTGCTCCTTGATGTGGGCCACATTGCTGTCGATGGTCTCCACGGTCATCATCTTGCGCATGTCGTTCTTGCCGGAGGGATCGCCGATCATGGCGGTGCCGCCGCCCATCAGGGCGATGGGCCGGTGACCGGCCTTCTGCATGTGGGCCATGGCCATGATCGGGATGTAATGGCCGATGTGCAGGGAATCGGCGGTGGGGTCGAAGCCCACGTAGAAGGTGGTGGGGTTCTTCAGCTGCTCATAAAGCTCATCCTCAAAGGTGGTCTGGGCGATAAAGCCCCGCTCCTTCAGGATATCCAGAATATGCTCTGCCATAGTGATTTATCTCCCATCTGTTTTATGCTTTTTGTTTTTTGCCGGGGCTCCTTTTATGGAGGCCAGCAGGCGGCGGGGCTCCCGTCATTCAGCTTGAAATTCAACGAAGCGCCTCCTCAAAGACCTTCCGCAGGGCCGCCATGCCGGTGCGGATCTGCTCCACGGTGCTGTTGGAGAAGTTCAGCCGCAGGGTGTTCTCGTGGCCGCCGTCGGCAAAGAAGTGGGTGCCGGGCACATAGGCCACATGGTTCGCCACGGCCTTTTCCAGCAGTTCCTTGGTGTCGAAGCCCTCCGGCAGCTCCACCCAGATGAACAGGCCGCCCTCCGGACGGGTGAACCGGGTGCCGGCGGGGAACTTTTCCAGCTCTTCCAGCATGGTGTCCAGCTGCACCTTGTAGTCGGCGCAGATGGTGCGGATATGGTCCGGCAGCAGGTTTTCCCGAAGGAAGCAATCAACGATGGCCTGGTTCAGGTTGGCGGAATGCACATCCGTGGACTGCTTGCCCAGGGTGCACTTCCGGATGATGGAGGCGCTGCCGGCGATGTAGCCCACCCGCAGGCCGGGGGAAATGATCTTGCTGAAGCTGCCCAGGAACATCACCCAGCCCTCCTTGTCGAAGGACTTGATGCTGGGGCAGGGGGTGCCGGAATACCGCAGATCCCGGTAGGGGTCGTCCTCCGCCACCACCATGCCGTATTTGGCGGCCAGGTCGGCGATGGGCTTCCTGCGGTCGGCGGCCAGGGTGCGGCCGGTGGGATTCTGGAAGGTGGGGATCACGTACAGCATCTTGGGGTGATGCTGCCGGATGGCCTCCTCCAGCTTATCAATGATAATGCCGCCGTCATCGCTTTCCACAGGCACCAGCCTGGCCTGGTAGAGCCGCATGCACTGCATGTTTCCCAGGAAGGTGGGGTTCTCCACCAGGATGACATCTCCCGGATTGATCAGGGCCTTGCACAGCAGGTCCATGGCCTGGGTGGAGCCGGTCACCGGGAGGATGGCCTCCAGAGGGCAGCCCACTTCCTTCTCGGCGAAGCCCTGCAGGCTTTCCAGCAGGGGCTTATAGCCCTCGGTGGCGCCGTACTGCAGGATGGCCTTGCCATTTTCGGCCAGCACCTCACCGCAGATGCGGGAAACCACCTGATCCGGCAGGGCGGCGGGAGAAGGGTTGCCGCCCGCGAAGGAGATCATGCCCGGCTGGGCAATCATATGGAAGATCTGCCGGATGGCGCTGCCGGTGATGCCGTCAAACCGATCGGCAAACTGAACCTGGGAAATATCCATAAAATCGTCTTCCTCTCTGGCTGAAAAGCCACGCGAATTCAAAGATAGCACAGCCGGGGCGCTTCGTCAAGTGCGGGACGAAAAAACGCCGGCTACGTCGGTGGATTTTTGCTCTTGTCAAATGATGATGCCCTCAAGGTGGTCCATTTCGTGCTGGCAGATCTGGGCATCCCAGCCGGAAAGCCGCACCCGGCGCTTCTTCCAGTTCAGGTCGGTGTATTCCACCTCGATGCGCTCCCAGCGCTTTGCCTTCCGGGTGCCGTCCAGGGACAGGCAGCCCTCCTCCGCTTCGTAGGGGCCGTCCTTGCTCAGAAGGACCGGGTTGAACATCAGCACGTCTCCCACCGCGGTGTGTACGATGATGATCCGCTTGCCCACGCCGATCATGTTGGCCGCCATGCCCACGCAGCGCTCCCGGTTGGCCGCCAGGGTATCCCGCAGGTCACGGGCGGTCGGCAGATCCTCCCGGGCGGCGGGCACACTTTTCCTTCCCAGAAAGAAAACATCCCGGCAAATCGGCTTGATCATACCTTTTCTCCGTTCTTGAAGCATTCCATCATTTCATTGGTCAGGCTGGAGCGATCCGGCTGCAGCACAATGTCCTGCCGGGCGGTCCACACGGCTTCCTTCAGCTCATCGGAGTCCATGCGGATGGCGTCGTCACCGTCCACATCGCACCAGTAGCCTGCCAGAATATCGTTGGAGACGCCCCAGGGCTGGGACTTGTAGTACCGGATGTTCTTCACCCGCAGCCCGGCTTCCTCCATGACCTCCCGGGCCACGGTCTGCTCCATGGTTTCCCCGATCTCGGTGAAGCCGGCGATCAGGGCGTTGTGGTTGTAGCCCCGGCGGTACCGGGTCAGCAGGAGACGCTCGCCGCTGATGACGCCCACGATCACCGCGGGCATGATCCGGGGATAGGCGGTGTAGCCGCAGGCAGAGCACACCATGGCCCGCTCCGTCCCGGAATGGGTCATGGGTCGGCCACAGCGGCCGCAGAAATGGGTATCCCGATACCAGTCCGCCAGGTGCTTGCCTGTTACGGCGGCAAACACCCGGTATTTGGGGCTGGGCTCCGCTTCCCGCAGCTGCTTCAGGTCCGTCAAGACAAAGCCGGGCAGGGCGGGCGCCTCGTCCCCAGGCAGCAGGAAATACCGCTCATCGTCCACGGAAAACAGATAGATCAGCGTCGGGACGGCGGAAGCGTCCAGCATGCCGACGGAGGGGAAACGCACACCGGCTTCCGTGGAAACGAGGATCCTCCGTCCGGAAAGGAACAGCACAAAGTCATCGTCCTCCGGACGGGCCTCCGGGTCATACCGGTTGTTCAGGGCGTGGGGCGCGATATCCTGCAGCATCATGCTTTTGCCGCTCCCAGCAGGCTCCGCTTCGCCTGCTCCATGGCTTCGATCACCCGGTCGCACCAGGCGTCGAATTCCGGATCCTCCCGCTGCAGCTCGGGGTGGGCCAGCACATGGTCGATGGTGGCCTTCACCCCCTGATCAAACCGCACGGTGGCGCAGAATCCGGGAACGGCCCGCTTCAGCTTGCTGTTGTCGAAGATCACGCTGTTGGCCTTGTCGCCGGTCAGGCTGCCCCGCAGGTCATAGTCGCTGACGGCGGCCAGGAAGTCAGAGGGAACGTAATAGGGGCGGAAGGGCACCTCCAGAGCCCGGGCAATGGCCTGATAAATCTGGTTCCAGGTCAGGGTTTCATCGCCGGTGATCTGGTAGGCCTCGCCGATGGCGTGGAGGTTGCCCATCAGGCCGATGTAGCCCTTGGCAAAGTCGGAATTGTGGGTCATGGTCCACAGGGAGGTGCCGTCGCCCTGGATCAGCACCGGCTTGCCCTGCTGCATGCGGCGGATCACCTGCCAGGAGCCGTTTCTGCCATGGATGCCCAGGGGAACGGAGCGCTCATCGTAGGTGTGGCTGGGCCGGACGATGGTCACCGGGAAGCCGTTTTCCCGATACATCCGCATCAGGAATTCCTCGCAGGCGATCTTGTTCCGGGAATATTCCCAGTAGGGATTGCACAGGGGCGTGGACTCGGTGATCCGGCAGTCAGACAGGGGCTTCTGGTAGGCAGAGGCGGAGCTGATGTAGATATACTGGCCGCATTTGCCCGCAAACAGCCGGTAATCCCGCTCCACCTGGTCCGGGGTGAAGCCAATGAATTCGCCCACCACGTCGAACCGCATGCCCTCCAGGGCCCTGGCCGCGGCTGCCTCGTCACGGATATCCACGCTGATGGTGCGGACGTTTTCCGGCACCTCCCGGGAGCGGCTGCCCCGGTTCAGCAGATACAGCTCATGACCCTCCCGGCTCAGCTGCCGGGTGATGGCCATGCTGATGGTTCCGGTTCCGCCGATGAGAAGGATTTTCATGCGCTTGCCCTCCTGACTGATGAAAGAATCTGCGGGGATTATAGCATTTCCCGGTTTTGCCGTCAAGAAAAAGCAGGGGAGGCAAACTGCCGCGGAAAAGGTGACAAAATCCCCGGTATGTGGTATAATCCTCGTCAAAGACGCTTTTGGAGGATGAGGATCGATGCTGCGGCAAGGTGGACGCAAGGCCCGGAATCTGGGGCTGGACATTCTGTGGGTCCTGCTGCTGTGCCAGTGCTCCCAGAGCCTGCTGGACGCCGGCGGTCTGTGGTGCCTGAACTGGAAGGATGTGCTGGCGGAGTGGCTGATTGCCGCGTTCATTATTCTGCTGGCCTTTGCGGTGACGGCCAGCCGGCGCAGGGCCCTGATCTGGGGCAGCGTTCCCCTGATGCTGCTGACCGTAGCCAATGCCGAGCTGTTCATTTTCCGGGGCAACGCCCTGATGCCCCTGGACTTCCTTTCCTTCACCACCGCCATGAATGTGGCGGGCTCCTATCGGCCCCAGGTCTCCTGGCGGATGGCCATCAGCCTGCTGGCCTGGGCAGCGCTGATCTTCGCCGAGACCCGCAGGAGGGATTGGCGGCCCCGTCGGCGGGCATGGGGCAGGCTGGCAGGACTGGGCGCAGCGCTGGCGGTGCTGCTGTGCTGGCAGCTGCTCACCTCCGGCATGACGGCCTATTACTGGATGAATTACGGGGAAAAGTACAAGGGCTACTTCAACAACTTCTCCATCCAGCTGCGTGAAGCCCTGGCGGATCACCGGCCGGAAGGGTACGACGTGCAGCAGGTGGAGGAGACCGCCCGGGAATTCTCCGGAGAAGAGGAAGCGGTGCCGGACACCCTGCCGGACATCATCGTCATTATGGATGAGTCCTTCAGCGATCTGCGGGTGGTGGGCGACCTGAAGACGGAGGAGCCGGTGACACCCTTCCTGGACAGCATAAAGGAAAACACGGTCCGGGGCAGCGCCCTGAGCTCCGTTTACGGCGGCGGTACCGCCAATTCCGAGTGGGAGGTGCTGACGGGGGATACCATGGCCTTCCTGCCGGTTGGCAGCGTGGTGTATCAGCAGTATCTCTCCTCGGACAGCTTCTCCATGGCCCGCTATCTGAAGTCCCTGGGCTATCGCACCCTGGCCACCCATCCCTTCCGCTCCAGCGGCTGGATGCGCACCAGCGCCTGGCCGAGGCTGGGCTTCGACGAAATGACCTTCCAGGAGGATTATCCCATGGAGAACCTCCTGCGGTATTACGAGACGGATCAGGAAATGTTCGAATATGTATTGGACCGACTGGAGGGGAACACCTCCGGGCAGCCTTTGTTCCTGTTCGGCGTGACCATGCAGAACCACGGCGGCTACGATAACCCGGCCATCACGGACGCGCCGCATTTGGCCCTGGAGGGCATGCAGGGGGACTATCCCCAGGCGGAGGTATACCTGGGGCTGCTCCGGGAAAGCGACCGGGCCCTGGAATACCTGATCGGCGAACTGGAGAAGCGGGACAGGCCGACGGTGCTGCTGTTCTTCGGGGATCATCTGCCTGCCCTGGACGAGGGCTTCTATGAGGAGCTGCACGGAGGCCCCATTGAGGACAATGAGACGGAGGAAAGCTGCTACACCGTTCCCTTCATCCTGTGGACCAACTATGATATAGAAGAAAGGCAGATCGACCTGACCAGCCTGAATTACCTCTCCGGCTATGTGTATGATGTCGCCGGGATCCCACTGCCTGCCTGGAACCGCTTCCTGCGCGCAGGGGAAGAGGAGGTCAAGGCCATCAATACCCTGGGCTGGTATGACGCGGACGGCGGGTTCCACCAGCTCAGTGAGGAAACGGCCTGGCTGAAGCAATACCGGGCCCTGCAATACAACAACCTGTTTGATACCGTCAACCGGAACAATATCTTGTTTCCAATTGGGGAGGCGACCGGAAAATGAAAATTCTTGTGGTGGATGATGATACCAGCATTTCCAGCCTGGTGCGGCTGTACCTGGAGCGGGAAGGCTTTACGGTGGAAACCTGCGCCCGGGGGGATGACGCCCTGGCGGCCTTCCGGAAAAATCCTCCGGATCTGATGCTGCTGGATGTGATGCTGCCCGGCCTGGACGGCTACGGTGTGCTGAAGGCCATCCGGAAGAACAGCGCTATCCCGGTGATCATGCTCACCGCCCGGGATGAGACCATCGATAAGGTGCTGGGGCTTGAGCTGGGGGCGGACGACTATATGACCAAGCCCTTCGAGCCCAAGGAGCTGACCGCCCGGGTGAAGGCGGTGCTGCGCCGGGCCCAGCCCCAGGAGGAAAAGACGGACGACACTCTGGCCTTCCCGGGAATGACCATCAGCCTGAAGCAGTACGAGGTGTTCTACGAGGGCGTGAAGCTGGAAATGCCTCCCAAGGAGCTGGAGGTGCTGTACTTCCTGGCCTCCCATCCGGGACAGGTGTTCACCCGGGATCAGCTGCTGGAGCAGGTCTGGGGCTTTGACTTCATCGGGGAATCCTCCCGCACGGTGGATGTGCACATCAAGCGGATCCGGGAAAAGCTGCCGGACTGCGAGAAGCACGGCTGGCAGATCCGCACCGTGTGGAGCGTGGGCTACAAGTTTGAGGTGGGCTGAGTGAGCGAGTGGCTTCAACCGGGGGAGCGGCTGGATGAGCTGAAGCCGGGGCGCTTCCGGATCCTGCAGAAGGCGGAGGGCTTCCGCTTCGGCATGGACACGGTGCTGCTGGCGGATTTTGCCCGGATCCGGCCCCGGGACCGGGTGGGGGACTTCGGTACGGGGACCGGCATCCTGCCCCTGCTGCTGCTGGACCGGGACAAGGGCTGCGCCTTTGAAGCCTTTGAGCTTCAGGAGAGCATGGCGGATATGGCGGCAAGGACCATGGCGCTGAACGGCCTGACGGATCAGGTGCGGGTGCACTGTCTGCCGGTGGAGCACTCCGCCGAGGTGCTTGCGCCCAACAGCCTGGACGTGATTGTGTGCAATCCGCCTTACGGCGTCCCGGGCACTACCCTGACCAATCCGGCGGAGGACCGGCGCATCTCCCGGCATCAGGGCGAGGAGGGCCTGCTTCCCTGGTACCGGGCGGCTTATCGGGCGCTGAAGGGCAAGGGCAGGCTGGCCATGGTGTATCCGGCCCCCAGGCTGTGGGAGGCCATGCGGGACCTGGCGGCCTGCGGGCTCATGCCGAAGCGGCTGCGCTGCGTTTATCCCGGAATCAGCAAGCCCATGAACCTGGTGCTGCTTTAGGCCATGAAGGACGGCCGACCCATGCTGCACCAGGAGCCGCCGCTGATCATTTACGAGCAGGACGGCAGCATGACGGCGGAGCTGAAAAGAATCTACCGGATGCCGGAGGAAAACGGGGGAAACGAATGACGGATGTGCTGATTATCGGCGGCGGAGCGGCAGGGCTGGCCTGCGCGGTCACGGCGGCGCAGCGGGGCCTGACGGTCACGGTGCTGGAACGCATGGACCGGGTGGGCAGGAAGCTGCTGGCCACCGGCGCAGGCCGCTGCAACCTGATGAACATGGAGCCGGCGGCTTATCCCCGGGGCGGAAAATTCGCGGAGCAGGTGCTTTCCCGCTGCGGCCCGGAGGAGCAGACGGCCTTTTGGCGTGGGCTGGGACTGCGTCTGCGCCGGGAGGAGGCCGGACGGGTCTATCCGGTCACCGGGCAGGCCTCCTCTGTGCTGGATGCCCTGCGCTTTGCCTGCGGGCGGCTGGGGGTGACGATCCTGACAGACTGCCGGGCTGCGGAAATCCGCAGACAGGGCGGCCTTTTTGTCTGCCTGACGGAGGACGGACGAAGCCTGAAGGCCCGGCAGCTTTTTCTGGCGGCCGGCGGCTGCGCCCAGTCAAAGCTGGGGAGCGATGGCAGCGGCGCGGCGCTTTTGAAGCAGCTGGGCCACCGGGTATCCTCCTTCCGGCCGGTGCTGACGGCGCTGGAGAGCGAAGGCAGGCGGCTGAACGGGCTTTCCGGGCTGCGCCTGAGGGCCGGGGTCACCGTGGAGGCGGAGGGCCAGGTGCTTCATCGGGAGGACGGCGAGGTGCTGTTCACGGATTACGGCGTCAGCGGCGTGTGCGTCATGAACTGCTCCGGCTACCTCCCGGAAAAGGGAAGCGCCCGGCTCCTGCTGGACGTGCTGCCTCAATTGGGAATAGCCTCAAGGGAGGAAATGCTGCGTTAGCTGCGGCGGCGCCGGGACGCCTGGAGGGAGCAGCCCGCGGAGGAGCTCCTCACCGGGCTGCTGCTGCCCAGGATTGCCTCGGCCTTCTGCCGGGAGGCGGAAATTCGCCTGAAGGACAGGCGGATCGGTGAATTGACGGAGGCGGAGCTGCGGCGGCTTGCCGGGGTGCTGGAAGCCTTCCCGGTGCCGGTGACGGGCCGTCGGGGCTTTGACCAGGCCCAGGTCAGCCGGGGCGGCGCGGACACGGAGCAATTTGATCCGGCAACCCTGCAGAGCCGACTGGTTCCCGGACTGTATTGCGGCGGTGAGCTGCTGGATGTGGACGGGGAATGCGGCGGTTATAACCTGATGTTTGCCTTTGCCTGCGGGATTCTGGCAGGCAGAAATATGGAGGGAAAAGCATGACGATCAATGAACAGCTTTGCCGGGACATGGGCATCGCCCCCTGGCAGGGAGAAGCGGTGACCCGGCTGCTGGACGAGGGAAACACCCTGCCCTTTATTGCCCGGTACCGGAAGGAACAGCACGGCAGCCTGGACGACCAGAAGCTGCGGGACATCAGCGAGCGCCTTGCCCAGCTCCGCTCCCTGGACGAGCGGCGGCAGGAGATCGCCGGAAGCATGCAGAAGCTGGGCGTATGGACCGAGGAGCTGCAGCAGAAGCTGGATGAGGCGGAGACCTTGGGCACCCTGGAGGACATCTACCGGCCCTATCGCCCCAAGCGGAAGACCCGGGCCTCCATCGCGAAGGAAAAGGGGCTGGAGCCCCTGGCCAACGCCATCCGGCTGCAGCTGCCCGGGAAGGACCCCATGGAGCTGGCAAAGGATTATGTGGATCCGGAAAAGGGCGTGGCGGACGCGGAGCAGGCGGTGCAGGGCGCCATGGACATCATCGCCGAGGCCGTCAGCGACGATCCGGCGGTGCGGGCCAAGCTGAAGACCCAGTACAGCCTGTTCGCCCGGGTCCATACAAGGCAGAGCCAGGACGGGGATTCTGTTTACAGCATGTATTATGACCACGCGGAGCCCATGCGGCAGATGCCCTCTCACCGGATCCTGGCCATGGACCGGGGCGAAAAGGAGGGCTGGCTGAAGGTGGGCCTGGAGCTGAACGAAAACAGCGTGCTGCGGTCCATCCACCAGGACTACGTCACCTCCTCCGGTGGGGCCTGCTCCCGGAAGGTGGAGGAGGCCTGCGACGACGCCTACCATCGGCTGATCGCTCCCTCCCTGGACAACGAGCTGCGCAAGGAGCTGACGGAGCGGGCCCAGAAGGACGCCATCCGGGTGTTTGCCATGAACCTGCGGCCCACCCTGATGCAGCCGCCGGTCCGGGGCCGGGTGGTGATGGCCCTGGATCCCGGCATCCGCATGGGCTGCAAGGTGGCGGTAGTGGATGCCACGGGCCATGTGCTGGATACAGCGGTGATCTTCCCGCTGCCCTCCCACGGGGAGGCCCGGGTGAACAACGCGAAGAACACCGTGAAGCAGCTGATCCGGAAACACGGCGTGTCCCTGGCGGCCATCGGCAACGGCACCGCCGGACGGGAGACGGAGGAATTCTTTGCCCAGGTGATGGGCGAATTGTCCATGGGGGACGGGCTGGCCTATATGGTGGTGAACGAGGCGGGGGCCTCCGTATGGAGCGCCTCCAAAATGGCTGCCGAGGAGTTTCCGGAGATGGACGTGAACCTGCGCAGCGCCGTGTCCCTGGCCCGGCGGCTCCAGGACCCTCTGGCGGAGCTGGTGAAGATCGACCCCAAGGCCATCGGCGTGGGGCAGTATCAGCATGACCTGAAGGAAAGCGAGCTGGATGCCGCCCTGGACGGCGTGGTGGAGGACTGCGTCAACGCCGTGGGTGTGGATGTGAACACCGCCAGCGCCTCTCTGCTCAGCCATGTGGCGGGCATCAACGCCACGGTGGCGAAGAACATCGTGGCCTATCGGGAGGAGAATGGCGCCTTTGCCTCCCGGGCGCAGCTGAAGAAGGTGCCCAAGCTGGGGCCCAAGGCCTTTGAGCAGTGCGCGGGCTTCCTGCGGATTCCCGGCGGCAAGGATCCCATGGAAAACACGGGCGTCCATCCGGAAAGCTATGCCGCCGCCAAGGCCCTGCTGAAGCGCTTCGGCCTGACCCCCGCGGATGCCGCTGCCGGCGGGCTGAAGGCACCGGTGGAGGCGGCCGGCTACGAGGCGCTGGCTCAGGAGCTTTCCCTGGGCGTGCCCACCCTGAAGGACATCGTGACCGAGCTGTCCAAGCCCGGCCGGGATCCCCGGGACGAATTGCCCAAGCCCCTTCTGCGTCGGGACGTGATGGGCATGGAGGATCTGGCTCCCGGCCTGGAGCTGAAGGGCACCGTACGCAACGTGGTGGATTTTGGCGCCTTCGTGGATATCGGCGTCCATCAGGACGGCCTGATCCACACCAGCCAGTTCGGCGGCAGGATCCGCCACCCCAGCGAAGCGGTGCGGGTCGGCGACGTGGTCACGGTGTGGGTGAAGGAAGTGGATGTCTCCCGAAAGCGCATTGCCCTGACCATGATCCCGCCGACGAAAAAATAATGGAAGATATGGTCAAATTTTACCAAAAATAATTTGCAAAAACTGGTTGAATACCTTGACGAAATGTCTATATTTGGGTAAAATGTACTGGGATGCGTGTAATTGAACACAAGACCTGCGGCAATCGGGCCTGGATTGGCCTTTGCATACCCGGGACCGTGGCAGGGACCGGGAACCAACATCGATCCGGATTACACATTAAAGGAGCGTGTTTTCCCTATGCTGAGAAAGAAGACTTGTGTGGCCATGCTTCTGGCCGGTGGCCAGGGCAGCCGTCTGGGCGTTCTGACCAAGAACGTGGCCAAGCCTGCCGTTCCCTTCGGCGGCAAGTACCGTATCATTGACTTCCCGCTGTCCAACTGCACCAACAGCGGCATTGATACGGTGGGCGTGCTGACCCAGTACCGTCCCCTGGAGCTGAATGCCTACATCGGCAGCGGCGCCCCCTGGGATCTTGACCTTTCCAACGGCGGCGTGTTCGTCCTGCCTCCTTATCAGACCGGTGCTTCCGGCTCCTGGTATTCCGGCACCGCCAACGCCATCTACCAGAACCTGCCCTTCATCGAGCAGTACAATCCCGAGTATGTGCTGATCCTGTCCGGTGACCACATCTACAAGATGGATTACAACGACATGCTGAACTACCACATCCGCATGGGCGCCGATGCCACCATCGCCGTTCGTCCCGTGCCGTGGGAAGAGGCTCCCCGCTTCGGCATCATGAACACCGATGACGCGGACCGCATCACCGAGTTCGAGGAGAAGCCCAAGCAGCCCAAGAGCAACCTGGCCTCCATGGGCATCTACATCTTCACCTGGGAGAAGCTGCGCAAGTATCTGACCGACGACGCCGAGAATCCCAAGTCCAGCAACGACTTCGGCAAGAACATCATTCCTTCCATGCTGAACGACAAGCAGGTCATGGTGGCCTACAAGTTCGCCGGCTACTGGAAGGACGTGGGAACCATCGAGTCCCTGTGGGAAGCCAACATGGACGTGCTGGATTCTCCCCAGGAGATCGACCTGCATGACAAGAAGTGGCGCATTTATGCCAAGAACCCCGGCATGCCTCCGCACTATGTGTCTGACAATGCCAAGGTGACCAACAGCCTGATCGCCGAAGGCTGCGAGATCTTCGGCAGCGTGGAGCACTCCGTGCTGTTCGCCGGTGTGCACATTGAAGAGGGCGCCGATATCCGGGATGCCGTCATCATGCCCGGTGCCACCGTGAAGCGCGGCGCCGTGGTGCATCGTGCCATCGTGGCTGAGGATGCCATCGTTGGCCCCGGCTGCCTGGTTGGCGAGGAGACCGGCAACATCGCCGTGGTGGGTCAGGACGTTGTGCTGCCCGCAGGCGTTTCCGTGAAGGCCGGTGTCCAGATCGACACCACCACCACCTTTGACTGACCACATTCTGCCCGATCTCAGGGGAAAGGATTGAATCAACAATGAAAGATGTAATGGGCGTTATCTATACCGGTGAAAGCGATGCCCGCCTGCGGGAGCTCACCACCACCCGGGCGATCGCCGCGCTGCCTGTGGCCGGCCGTTACCGCGTGATCGACTTCCTGCTGTCCTCCATGGTGAATGGCGGAATCCGGAATGTCGGCATCATCATGCAGAAGAACTATCACTCCATGATGGACCATCTGGGCTCCGGCAAGGAGTGGGACCTGCACGGCAAGAACAATGGCCTGCACGTGCTGCCTCCCTTCCTGACCCGGGAGAATGTCGGCGTTTACAGCGGCGCGCTGGATGCCTTCCGCTCCAACTCCGACTATCTGAACCTGTCCCGTCAGGAGTATGTGGTGATCTCTGGCTCTGATATCGTTTACAATGCGGATATCGATGCCCTGTGCCGCGCTCATGTGGACAGCAATGCCGACGTTACCATCATGTACACCGCCAATCCCGGCATGAAGCGGGATGAGTACGGCACCTACCTGACCGTGAACGAGGCCGGCATGGTGACCGACATGGAGGTGGAGCCCACCCATCCCAGCTATGACCTGACCTGCATGGAGGTCTATGTGCTGAAGCGCACCCTGCTGGTCGAGCTGGTGGACAAGGGCGTGGCCCATGGCTATCACAGCTTCACCAAGGACGTGCTGCTGAACATGATGCGGGAGAATAAGCTGCGCATCGGTGCCTATGAGTACACCGGTCCCTGCTGGCGCATCGACAGCGTGCAGGCCTTCTTCGGCTTCAACATGGACGTGCTGAACAGCGAGACCCGCGCTCAGCTGTTTGCCCATCCCGTGAACACCAAGGTCCGTGACGAGATGCCCGCCCGCTATGGCGACAGCGCCAAGGTGGTCAACTCCCTGCTGGCCGATGGCTGCGTCATCGAGGGCACGGTGGAGAATTCCATCATCTTCCGCGGCGTGCGCATCGCTCCCGGTGCTCACGTGAAGAACTGCATCATCATGCAGGACAGCCAGGTGCACTCCGATGCCTACATCGAGAACTGCATCCTGGACAAGAAGGCTGTCATCAAGCGCAATGCCAAGCTGATCGGCCCCGCCGCTTATCCCATTGTGATCGCCAAGAACGTGGTCATCTGATGAACGGAGGAATAACGCTTTGAAGATTCTGTTTACTACCAGCGAATGCGTGCCCTTCATCAAGACCGGCGGCCTGGCTGACGTGGTGGGCGCCCTGTCTCCCGTGCTGGCCAAGCAGGGCCATGATGTGCGGGTGGTGCTGCCCCTGTACTCCGCCATCAACGAGAAGTACACCCAGGAAATGACCCATGAGTGCGACTTCGAGGTGGAGCTGTGCTGGCGCCGTCAGTACTGCGGCGTGGAAAAGCTGGTTCGGGACGGCGTGACCTTCTACTTCATTGACAATAAGTATTACTTCGGCCGTCCCTACATCTACGGCATGGGCGGCGACGAGTATGAGCGCTTCGGCTTCTTTGATCGGGCTGTGCTGAACATGCTGCCCATCATCGACTTCCAGCCGGACGTGATTCACGCCAATGACTGGCAGTGCGGCATGATCCCCGCCCTGCTGAAGATCCAGTATGCCCACCTGCCTTTCTATGCCAACATCAAGACCATGTACACCATCCACAACCTGCAGTACCAGGGCATCTTTGGCATCCGCGAGGTGCAGGATGTGCTGGGCCTGGGTGACAGCCTGTTCACCAATGACAAGCTGGAGTGCTTCGGCTGCGCCAACTACATGAAGGCCGGCCTGGTGTACACCGACGTGATCACCACCGTGAGCCCCTCCTATGCCGAGGAGATCCAGACCGCCTACTACGGCGAGCGCCTGGATGGCCTGGTACGGGCCCGGAAGGATTCCGTGTTCGGCGTGCTGAACGGCATCGACATGGTGGATTATGATCCTGCCCAGGACAAGTACATTGCCGCCAACTATTCCGCTGAGGATATGGCCGGCAAGGCTGCCTGCAAGAAGGCCCTCCAGGAGAAGCTGGGCCTGACCGTGGATCCCGACATCCCCATGATCGGCATGGTGGGCCGCCTGGCCAACCAGAAGGGCCTGGATCTGGTGGACTACGTGATCTCCGACCTGCTGAACAAGAATGTGCAGCTGGTGGTGCTGGGCTCCGGCGAGAGCCGCTACGTGAACCTGTTCTCCTGGGCAGAGGGCGAGTTCAAGGGCAAGATGGCCGCTCGCTTCAACTTCGACAACCCGCTGGCTCACCAGATCTATGCGGGCTGCGATATGTTCCTGATGCCCAGCCAGTTCGAGCCCTGCGGCCTGAGCCAGATGATCGCCATGCGCTATGGCACCATCCCGATCGTCCGGGAAACCGGCGGCCTGCGGGATACCGTGCTGAGCTACAACGAGTACACCGACGAGGGCAACGGCTTCTCCTTCTTCAACTACAATGCCCATGACATGCTCCACGTGATCGAGCGGGCCATGGACTACTACACCCAGAAGAAGGACGTGTGGGCCAAGCTCCAGGAGCGCGGCATGGCCGGCGATTACAGCTGGACCCACTCCGCTCAGGACTATGTCAACCTGTACGAAAAGCTGGTCAAGGGCAACTGATTTTCCCGTTGAATCCCGCTCCTCCGCCATTTCGCGGAGGAGCTTTTTTCAGCGCTTTCCCGGTCTTCCGGAGGGAATTTTTCCCTTGTGCGGAAGGCCTTTTTGTGTTATGATAGGCTGGAGATAGAAGGAGGCTGAGCATGAAGGCGATTGCGTTTGACCTGGATGACACGCTGCTGCGGAACGACCGCACTGTTTCCGACTACACGGTGGAGGTGCTGCGCCGGGCGGCAAAGGCAGGGATCCACGTCATTCCGGCCAGCGGCAGGGCCCGGGACAGCATGCGCTGGGTGGCGGAAAAGCTGGGCTGCGTGTCCTGCTTTATCGCCTGCAACGGGGCTGAGCTGTGGGCCGCGGACGGCTCCCTGATGGACCGGCAGGTGATCGACGTGCCCACCCTGCGGGAATGCGCCGCCTTCGCCGAGGAATACGGCGTGTATGCCCAGGTATACAAGGATGATTATTTCTGTTACTCCGAGGAGGGCGAGTGGAACAAGGCCTATGAGAAGGCCTCCCTGCTTCGGGGTGTGTATGTGGGTCAGCTGACGAAATGGATCCATGAGCCCACCACCAAGCTTTTGCTGATGGCGGATCCGGCGCTGATCGCGAAAATGCTGCCGGAGGCCCAGCGGCGCTTTGCCGGTCGGGTGCAGGCCACCTGCTCCAAGCCTTATTTTCTGGAAATCAACCCCGCCGCCGCCACCAAGGGCCTGGCCCTGCAGCGGGCAGGCGCTCTGCTGGGGTTTGACATGGCGGATGCCGTGGCCTTCGGGGACAGCCTGAACGACCTGAGCATGCTGGAGGCGGCGGGAACCGGCGTGGCCATGGCCAATGCCCGGGAAGATGTGAAGGAAAGGGTGCGTTTCGTCTGCCTCAGCAACGAGGAGGACGGCGTGGCCCGGTTTGTGGAAGAAAAGCTGATGTCGGAGGTGCCCTTGCCATGATCCAGGCGGCTGACTTTATGCAGGCCCTGCGCCTGACGGAGCTCTCGCCCTCCACGGTAACGGAGTGGGACATCACCTCCACGGAGCTGAACCGCCCCGGCATCCAGTTCTGTGGCTTCTATGAAGGCTTTGCCTTTGAACGGCCCCAGGTCATCGGCCGGGTGGAAATGACCTATCTGGAGAGCCTGGATCATGTGCAGCGCAGCTCCATGCTTCGGAAATTCTTCAGCTATGCGATCCCCTGCGTCATCATTTGCCGCGGCATGGAGCCGCCCCGGGAGCTGCTGGAGGAAGCCAGGGCCCGGGACATTGCGGTGTACCAGAGCCAGGAGGCGACCACCCGGTTCAACTTCAGCGCCGTCAACTACCTGAACCGGTGCATCGCCCCCCGGATGACTCAGCACGGTGTGCTCATCGACGTGGATGGCGTGGGCGTGCTGATCACCGGCGAGAGCAGCGTGGGCAAGAGCGAGGCGGCCCTGGAGCTGGTGAAGCGGGGCCACAAGCTGGTGGCGGACGATGTGGTGGATATCTGCCGCATCTCCGATAATGCCCTGGTGGGCGAGTGCCCGGAGATGGTGCGTTATCTGATGGAGATCCGGGGGATCGGCATCATCGATATCCGCGCCATGTTCGGCATTGGTGCCGTGCTGCCCTCCTGCTCCATTGACCTGGTGATGCACATGGAGCGCTGGGAACGGGGCAGGCAGTACGACCGGCTGGGGCTGGCGGATGAAACAGAGGATATCCTGGGCGTGGCAGTGCCCTGCCAGACCCTCCCTGTGGTTCCGGGAAGAAACGTGGCCATCATCATTGAGGTGGCGGCCAGGAACCTGAGCCTGAAGAAAATGGGCTACAGTGCCGCCAGGGAGCTGGACCAGCGGCTGAATGACATGATGATGCGCCGGGATAACGGCTTGCTATAACCTGTTAGAAAAGGAAGGAGACAGCACCATGTATTATATCGGCATTGACGTGGGCGGCATGAGCATGAAGGTGGGCCTGGTCAGCGAGGATGGCCGGATCCTGGATACGGACCGCTATCAGGTGGTGAAGGAAGATACCTGGCAGGATCAGATTAAGGGCACGGCCCTGATTGCCAAGACCCTGATCGAGAAGCATGGCCTGACTCTGGAGGATGTGAAGGCTGTGGGCGTGGGTGTGCCCGGCCTGGCCAACCAGAAGACTGGCGAGATCGTCTTCTGCACCAACCTGGGCTGGCACGACGTGCCCTACCGGGAGGAATTCCAGAAGTATCTGAACCTGCCTGTTTTCCTGGATAATGACGCCACTGTGGCCGGTCTGGCCGAGAGTGTGGTGGGCGTCTGCGCTGGCACCCAGTCCAGCGTGTTCATCACCCTGGGCACCGGCGTGGGCAGCGGCATCGTCATCAACGGCAAGGTGTGGAGCGGCTTCCACGGGACCGGCAGCGAAATCGGCCACATGACCCTGGTGGCAGGCGGCGAGCCCTGCACCTGCGGCAACCGGGGCTGCCTGGAGCGGTACTGCTCCGCCACCGCCATGATCCGCATGGGGAACAAAGCGGCGGCCAAGTATCCGGACAGCAAGCTGAACGAGCTGACCGGCGGCAATCCCCGGAAGATGACGGCCCGCTTTGTGGTGGACGCCGCCCGGGAGGGCGATCCCGCTGCCACGGAGGCCTATGCCGAGTATATTTCCTACCTGGGCCAGGCCCTGGCCAGCATCGCCAACCTGCTGGATCCCGAAGTCATCGCCCTGGGCGGCGGCGTGTGCGGCGCGGGCGAGTTCCTGCTGGAGCCGGTGAAGGCGGAGATGGAGAAGCACCTGCTGTTCAAGGGACAGCCCTACAGCCGGTTGGAGCTGGCCAAGCTGGGCAATGACGCCGGCATCATCGGTGCGGCCATGCTGGGCCGGTAAAGCGCGGGAGGCAAATTTTTGAGCATGAGGGTATGCCCGCTGTATTCCGGCTCCAGCGGAAATGCTTTGTTCGTCCGGGATGGAGAAACCAGGCTGCTGGTGGATGCCGGCCTTTCCGGAAGGACCATCACGGATGCCCTGGGGCAGATCGGTGAGGATCCCGCCGCGCTGACGGCAATCCTGGTGACCCACGAGCATGCCGACCATATCAAGGGAGCCGGCGTTCTGTCCCGGAAGTATCATCTGCCTGTGTATGCCACCGCCGGAACCTGGCGGGCCATGGAGGGCAAGGTGGGGAAGATCGACCCGGGCTGCCGGATCGAATTTGACAAAAGCGAGGATTTCTACCTGGGCGGCCTGGGCATTGTGCCTTTCGCCATTCCCCATGATGCGGCGGACCCGGTGGGCTACCGCATTTTTTCCGGGGACGTCAGTGCCGCCGTGTGTACGGATCTGGGCCGCATGACCGGCAGCGTGCTGAATGCCCTGGCCGGGACGGAGCTGGTGCTGCTGGAAAGCAACCATGATCCGGACATGCTGAAGGCGAATCCCCATTATACCTATGCCCTGAAGCAGCGGATTCTGGGGATCCACGGTCACCTTTCCAACGACCAGTGCGCCCAGGCCATGCTGCAGCTGCTGGAGCGGGGAACCCACAGCTTTATCCTGGGACACCTGTCCGGAGAAAACAACACGCCTGAGCTGGCCATGCGGGTCAACGAAGGGACCATGGAAATGGAAGGCGTGGCGCTGGGGAAGGACATTTTTATCGACCTGGCCCGGCGGGATGAGGTCGGAAACATCTATGAGATCGGAGCGGACCTATGATCCTTTTATCCCTGCAAAATATTGCCAAAAGCTTCGGCACCAACGAGGTGCTCCGGGATGCCTCCCTGGTGCTCCAGGACGGGCAGCGGCTGGGCCTGGTGGGCGTGAACGGCTGCGGAAAATCCACCCTGATGAAGATCATTGCCGGGCTGGAAAGCTATGATCGGGGCACCATTACCATGCAGAAGGGCCTGCGCCTGGGCTACCTGGCCCAGCAGGGCAAAGTGGGGGAAAACACCACCGTGCTGCAGGAGCTGGAGAGCGTTTTTGAACCGGTGGTGCAGATGGAGAAGCGCCTCCGGGAGCTGGAGCAGGAGATGTCCGCCTGCGGCGAGGACCAGACAGCCCTGCGGCGGCTTGGGGGCGAGTACGACCGGCTGACCCGGGAATTTGAAGAGGCCAACGGCTATGGCTGGCGATCCACCGTGCAGGGGGTTCTGGCCGGCCTGGGCTTCCGGAAGGAGCAGCAGGATCAGCCTGCCGCTCTTCTTTCCGGTGGAGAAAGGACCCGGCTTTGCCTGGGCAGGATGCTGCTGACGGAGCCGGATCTGCTGCTGCTGGACGAGCCCACCAACCACCTGGATCTGAAGAGCATTGCCTGGCTGGAGGGCTACCTGCAGTCCTACCGGGGCGCTGTGCTGGTCATCAGCCATGACCGGTACTTCATGGACCATGTGTGTGACCACATGGCGGAGCTGCTTCTGGGCACCGTGGAGACCTACAACGGCAATTATTCGGCTTATATCGAAGAACGGACCCAGCGCTTTGAGATCCGCATGAAGACCTGGCAGCTGCAGCAGAAGGAGATTGCCCGGCAGGAGGCCATCATTGCCCGCTTCCGGCAGTATAACCGGGAAAAGAGCATCAAGAAGGCCGAGAGCCGGGAAAAGCAGTTGGAAAAAATGGAGCGGGTGGAGCGGCCCCAGGACGAGAGCAGCATCCATTTCCGCTTTGAATGCAGGAGGCGCACCGGCGATGACGTCGTCATGGCGGAGGGGCTTTCCAAGGGCTTCGACGGCCGGGAGCTGTTCCGGGACGTCCGGCTGCACATCCGCGCCGGAGACCGCATCGCCCTGATCGGCGATAACGGCGTGGGCAAGTCCACCCTGCTGAAGTGCCTGATCGGGGAGGAAAAGCCGGATGCAGGCAGCATTCGCCTGGGCACCGGCGTGGACATCGGGTACTATGACCAGCACCAGGCTCATCTGCACGAGATGAAAACGGTGCTGGATGAGGTATGGGACGACTTCCGCCGCCTGGATCAGACCGAAGTCCGGGGCGCCCTGGGCATGTTCCTGTTCACCGGCGATGATGTGCTGATGCCCATTTCCACCCTGTCCGGCGGTGAAAAGGGTCGGGTGGCCCTGACCAAGCTGATGCTGCGGAAGGACAACCTGCTGCTGCTGGACGAGCCTACCAACCACCTGGACATGGACAGCCGGGAGGTGCTGGAGGAGGCCCTGGAGGACTTCCCGGGCACCATCCTGGCCATCAGCCACGACCGGTACTTCATCAACCGCTTCGCCACCAAGGTGATGGTGATGGAGGAAAACGGCGTCAAGGAATACCTGGGCAACTACGATGATTATTTCGAAAAGATCAACCGGGAGCAGGAGCCGGACGGAAACGGGCCGGTGATGACCCGCACCGCTCAGGAGAAGGAAAAGAAGCGGAGCCGGGAGGAGCAGCAGCGCCTGAAGGCCCGGAAGGAAGCCCTGCGCCAGGCGGAGGAAGCGGTGGCCAGGGCGGAAGAAGAGCAGCAGGAAATGGAGAAAAGGCTGGCGGATCCAGCCACCTACGGCGATCCGGCGGCCGCGGCTGCCCTGAGCAAAAGCTACCAGGCGAAGAAGGAAGAGGTCGAGCGGCTGTACGAGGCCTGGGAGAGCCTGATGGAGGAGGAAGAATAAATGTTTTCTTTTCTGAAGAAGCTGGACAAGAGACAGCGCTTCATTGTGTTCACCTGCTTCTTTGCCTTCTTTGTTAATGGTCAGGTCTCCCTGATGATGGGCAGCTTCGTTCCTGACCTGCAGGCGAATTACGGGATCTCCGGCACGGTCAGCGGTCTGCTGATCTCCGCCCACAGCATCGGCAACCTGATCGCTGGGTTTGTTTCCGGCCTGGTGCCCCTGCTGCTGGGAAGAAAGCGTTCCATCATCTGCCTGCATACCCTGACCTTCGTGGGCTATGCCATGATCATCCTTTTCGGCAATCCGGTGCTTCTGTTCCTGGCCTTCCTGCTGGTGGGCTTCGGTCGGGGCAGCGTGACCAACTTCAACAGCCGGCAGATCAACCTGCTGTCCGACGGAAGCCCGGCGGCCAGCAACATCATGCATGCCGTGTTCGCCATCGGCGCGATCATCGCCCCCATGGTCTTCCTGGTGCTGAAGCGGTGGATCGGCTGGCAGGCCGGCCTGGTGTGGGTCATCCTGTTTGGCTGCGTCAGCCTGAGCAACATGATGCGCATGGACCTGGGCGCGGACGACAAGCCGGAAAGGGCGGACCGCACCAACCGGACGCTGAAGTTCCTGAAGAATCCTTCCTTCCTGATTTTCTGCGGCATGATGTTCTGCTATCTGTGCTCCGAATATTCGCTGAACGGCTGGCTGGTGACCTACATCCAGAACAAGGAGAATCTGGTGCAGGCCCTGGCCGAAAGCGGGACGGATACCGCCGCCTTCAGCCAGAGCATGGCCACCCTTTTGTGGAGCGTGATGCTGGTGGGCCGCCTGTTCTGCGCGGCCCTGTCCGGCAGGGTCAGCCAGAAGATGATGATGCTGGTGGCCTCGGCGGGCATGGCGGCCTTCTTTGCCATGCTGCTCCTGGCGGACAGCATTCCCCTGGTGGTGGCT